>OODO01000284.1_pt1 | contig 52347 bp, 36 predicted proteins | sample 1671261 | NCBI WGS metagenome assembly OODO01 (sample SAMN06348138, study PRJEB24527) | human gut metagenome | biome: human gut; feature: ankylosing spondylitis patient; material: feces | host: Homo sapiens | place: China | collected 2015-10 | reverse complement strand
CTAAAATCCGGTCATGAAGGGTCAAAGTCATTAAGGGTCATTATCATTTTCAAATTCCAAAGAGTCCGGTCATTTTCGGTCACGGTCATTAAGGTCATTAAGGAATTTTCCGTTGGTCCAGGGCTGATAAAATAAGGGAAAACAACATTTATCTTTTTTTGTGTGTTATTTTTATAAAAAATGTTTGTTTTTCCAAGAAAAAATCTTATTTTTGCATATTGTAATAGAATCAATATATATATAAATATGAACAAACAACAACTCGCAAACAAGATATGGGCATCGGCAAACAAGATGCGCTCTAAGATTGATGCTAACGAATATAAAGACTATATCCTCGGACTCATCTTCTACAAGTTTCTGTCAGACAATGAGGTGAACTATATCCTAAAGGATATGAAGGGAGCTTCTGATGAGGAAAAGCAAGCTGCACTGGAGAGTCTTGTAGAAAACTATGAGGATGAGAACTCAAAAGTCATCATCGAATACTGCAAGAACAACATAGGCTACTTCATCGAATACAAGAACCTCTTCTCCACATGGCTGCAGCCCAACAGCACCTTTACCGTTGCCGATATGTCGGTGGCGCTGAACTCTTTCGACCGCCTGATCAGTCCCAACTACAAGGCTGTATATAACGGCATCTTCAAGGGTCTGCAGGCAGGATTGAGCAAGCTGGGCGAAAACCCTGCAAGCCAGACCCGCGCCCTGAAAGACCTCATCAAGCTGATCAGGGATATTCCTACCGACGGTTCGCAAGACTATGATGTGCTGGGCTATGTATATGAATATCTGATTGGCAATTTTGCAGCCAATGCCGGCAAGAAGGCTGGCGAATTCTATACACCTCACGAGGTGGCCATCCTCATGTCGGAAATCGTGGCCGAGCATCATAAGGACAAGCATCAGATAGAAATCTACGACCCTACATCAGGTTCCGGTTCGCTGCTCATCACCATCGGTAAGTCTGTAGGTCGCCATATTGCCGACAAGAACCGGGTGAAATACTATGCGCAGGAACTGATAGAGAACACCTACAACCTCACCCGCATGAACCTCGTGATGCGTGGAATCCAGCCGGGCAACATCAACACCCGCTGCGCCGACTCGCTAGCAGAAGACTGGCCTATCATCAACTCCGGCAGCGAGATTGGTCAGCCGCTCTACGTGGATGCAGTGGTGAGCAACCCACCCTACTCCCAGCACTGGGACCCGAAAGACCGCGAGACCGACGCCCGCTTCAAGGACTATGGCGTGGCGCCTAAGTCGAAGGCCGACTATGCCTTCCTGCTCCACGAGCTCCACCACCTCAAGCCAGACGGCATCCTCACCATCGTGCTGCCCCACGGCGTATTGTTCCGTGGCGGCGAGGAGGAACAGATCCGCACCCGCCTCATCGAGAAGAACAACATCGACGCCATCATCGGTCTGCCCGCCAACATCTTCTTCGGCACAGGCATTCCTACCCTCGTGATGGTGCTCAAGCAGCATCGAGATAATGACGACGTGCTCATCATCGACGCAAGCAAGGGATTCGTCAAGGACGGCAAGCAGAACAAGCTCCGCGCCTGCGACATCAAGAAGATAGCCGACACCGTGCGCGACCGCAAGAATATTCCTGGCTTCTCCCGCAAGGTGAGCCGTGAGGAGATAAGAGAGAACGGCTACAACCTCAACATTCCACGCTACGTGGATTCGAGCGAGGCAGCCCAACCTTTCGACATCTACGCCACCATGTTTGGCGGTATTCCGAATGCCGAAATCGATGCGATGCAGAAGTATTGGGACACGCTGCCTTCGCTGCGCAGCGCCTTGTTCCAGCCCGAAGCAGACAAGCCTTATTCTGCCCTGAAGGTGGAGGATGTGAAGACTGCCATCGAGCAGAATGAGGATGTAAGAAACTTCAAGATGCAGTTTGCCCAGGCATTCGGTGGATTCGCCGACAGGCTCCATCAGCAGCTGATAGACCATGTGATGGAAGTGCGTGAACTGCAGGCACAGGACGAGATTTCTACCGATATTTTCCGCCGCCTCAACCCTGTTCCGCTCATCGACCGCTACGCCGTTTATCAGGCTTTGGCAGACCACTGGCAGTCAATCATCATCGACATTGAGACCATTCAGGAAGAAGGCATCCGTGCTGTGCGCGAGGTGGAAACCGTATATAAATTGGTGAAAAAGAAGAACGATGAGGAGGTGGAAGTGCCTGATGGACTGAAGGGGCGCATCATTCCTTTCAGCATGGTGCAGCAGATGAAGTTCCAGTCAGAACTGCAAGCCATCGCCAATCTACAGTCGAGAGTGGAAGCCATCAATGGAGAACTCGATGAGTTGCGCGACAGTTTCACCGAGGAAGAAATGGAGGCTTATTGCGACAGCGAGAAGGACAATGCTCTCGACAAGAAGAAGATTACAGCAGACGCCAAGCCCAAGGCAGATGTAGAGCCTGAGACGAAGGATAAGCTGAAGCAGATGGTGGCACTATGGAATGAGCAGTCGAAAGCCGACAAGCAGAGTAAGGCCGATAAACAGGCTTTAGAAGAAAAGACCATCGAGGCTATCCAGAATCTCACGGACGAGGAAGTAGCCCAGCTGCTTCACATGAAGTGGATTGACCCTATCTGCGAAGGCATTGACAGCACCCTGCGCTCAGTGCTTGCCGACCTGGAATCAGCCGCCCTTGCCCTCAGCGAGAAATACGCCGTAAGCTACAAGCAGATAAACGACGACATGGCTGTGGCTACAGGCGAATTGGCTGAGTTGGTAGATCAGCTCACGGGCGATGAATTTGCCATCAAGGGACTGAAAGAGTTGGTTAAGAAGTAAAGAAAAATCATATATGAATTCGAGCGATAATAAAATACAGAAGGTTTCTATCCGTTTCTTCAACGACCGTGAAGTGCGTGCCGTATGGGACGAGATGCTATCCAAATGGTGGTTTTCCGTTTTGGATGTCGTGGGCGTGCTCAACGACCAAGACGATTATACCAAGAACCGCAACTATTGGAAGTATCTGAAGACGAAGCTGAAAAAAGAAGGAAACGAGTTGGTTAGTGCCACTAACCAACTGAAACTTCTGGCACAAGATGGTAAACGTTATAAAACCGATGTTCTCGATACAGAAGGCATTCTGCAACTGGCAGCCTGCTTTCCCAACACCAAGGCTTCGCGCTTTGTAGCTTGGCTTACGAACAGTGAAGAGAGCATCGACGGCAAGAGCAAATCTAAGGCTTATGCCCTGTTTGAAAGCAGCATGATAGAAAGCATTGAGGTGGGCACGGTAAAGGGACTCCAGCAAATTCACGCCTACTTGTTTGGTGGTCTGTACGACTTCGCTGGCAATATCCGCACAGTGAATATTGCCAAGGGCGGCTTTCAGTTTGCCATGGCAGCCTACCTGCCTTCTACGCTCCGGCAGATAGAGCAGATGCCTGAAGATACGTTTGAGCAGATAGCCGACAAATATGTAGAGATGAATGTGGCGCACCCTTTCCGTGAGGGTAACGGCAGAAGCACCCGCATCTGGCTCGACCTCATGCTGAAAAAGAATCTGAAGCAATGTATAGACTGGAGCCTGGTGAACAAGACAGACTATCTGGCTGCCATGACCGCGAGTGTGGCTGACAGCGCACCCATCAAAAGGTTGCTCAAAGGTGCTTTGACAGACAAAATAAATGATAGAGAGACCTTTATGAAAGGTATCGACTATTCTTATTATTATGAACAAGAAGATTGAATAATATGATGGAACCAAAAATAAGATTTAAAGGGTTTGAGGATTCTTGGATAGGAAGAAAACTAACAGATGTTGTTAGTTTATACAATGGCCTTACGTATACTCCGAATAGTATTCGTGAGAAAGGAACTCTTGTGCTAAGGTCTTCCAACGTACAAGATGGCGAAATAACACTAAATGACAATGTTTATGTAGAGTCATCTGTTGTTAATAGTCCTAACGTTGAAAAGGGAGACATAATTGTTGTAGTTCGTAATGGTTCTCGTGCCTTAATTGGTAAACACGCACAAATTAAGAATGTTATGAAAGATACTGTAATAGGTGCTTTTATGGCTGGAATGCGTTCTGAAAACCCAGAATTTACAAATGCACTTTTAGGAACTCCTCGCTTTGATTACGAAGTAGGTATTAACTTAGGTGCAACAATTAATCAGATTACAAATGCAACATTTCATTCCATGTCCTTTGGCTTCCCATCTAATAAAGAACAGAAAGTAATAGGCAAATACTTCACTTCTCTCGATTCTCAGATTTCAGCCTCCACCTCTCGTCTTGCCTCATTAAAGCAGATGAAGGCGGCAAGCCTGCAGGCTATGTTCCCGGAGGAAGGGGAAACTGTGCCTAAAATTAGATTCAAGGGGTTTGAGGGGGAATGGACATGGTTAAAATTAGGAGACATTTCTGAACAAGTAAAAAGAAAGGCACCTATTAATTCAACAGCACCAGTCATGATGATATCTGCATTAAATGGATTTATTAATCAGAGTGAGAAATATTCAGATAATAACGCAGGAAGCAGCTTGGCTAATTACACACTATTGAAGAAAGGAGAACTCTCGTATAATCACGGATATTCAAAAACAAGAAATTTTGGAAGCTGCTTTAATCTCTTAGTTGAAGAAGCAAGGATTCCTTTCGTATATCATTCATTTAGACTCACAAATGATAATGATTCATTTTATGCATACTACTTGAATAGTGGTACAAAAGATAAGGATTTAAAGAGATTGGTTTCATCAACTGCAAGAATGGATGGTTTATTAAACATATCTTTTAAAAATTATATGGAATTATCCGTACCTCACCCTTCTCTCGCCGAGCAGCAAGCCATTGCCAATTACTTCACCTCTCTCGACCGCCAAATCTCCCTCCAGTCTCAGCGCCTGGAGAAGCTGAAGCAGATCAAGTCTGCGTGTCTTGACAAAATGTTCGTATAAAACTTAAAGAATATAACATCATGACAATAGATGAAATAAGAAGCAGAAAAGAAGACCAGACCTTCGACTTTGTGAAGAATGTCGCAGTAAACGCTGAAAATGTCGCAGTAAATGTAGAGAATGTCGCAGTAAATGTAGAGAATGTCGCAGTAAATGTAGAGAATGTCGCAGTAAATGTCGCATTAAACACAGATAATGTCGCATTAAACGCAGAAAATGTCGCATTAAATACAAAATCATTGGCTGAGCATTGGGACTTAAATAGATAAACCAAGCAACAATTAAAACAACAGAAAATTATGGCAGACAATATACAAGGGTTCATCAAGGAACTCGCCTTTGAGGAGGCGTTGACCCATCACCTCCTCGACCACGGTTGGAACGAAGTGATTAAAAACCCCACCGAAGAGCAACTGGTGCAGAACTGGGCTGACATCATCTACGGCAACAACCGGGAGATAGACAAGCTGGGCAACTACCCACTTACCGCCTCGGAAATGAAGCAGGTGATGGATCAGGTGAACATGATAAGTTCACCTTACGAGATGAACCGATTCATCAACGGCAAACAAGTTTGCATCAAGCGCGACAATGAAGCCGACACCAATAACTTCGGCAAGGAAGTGTATCTGAAGATTTTCGACCCTATGGAAATCTCTTCCGGACAAAGCCGCTACCAGATAGCACGACAGCCTAAATTCAAGACTGCCGACTCGATGCTGGGCGACCGACGGGGAGACATGATGCTCCTGATCAACGGAATGCCCGTGATCCATATCGAACTGAAGCGAAGCAAGATAGACGTGAGTCAGGCTTGCTATCAGATCAAGAGATACGTACACGAGGGCATCTTCCAGAACGGCATATTCTCGATGGTGCAGATCTATGTGGCGATGACGCCCGAAGAAACCCTCTACTTTGCCAACCCAGGCACGGAAGACCGATTCCAGAAGCAGTTCTACTTCCATTGGGAAGACTTCAACAATACCATCATGAGCGACTGGAAGCAGGTGGCTACCAATCTGCTCTCCATCCCTATGGCCCATCAGATGGTGGGATTCTACACCATTGCCGACGACAAGGACAAGACCCTGAAGGTGCTGCGCAGCTACCAGTATTTTGCCGTGAGCAAGATAAGCGACGTGGTGAAGAAAACCAACTGGGACGACCATCTGCACCGGGGCGGATTCATCTGGCACACTACGGGTTCGGGCAAGACCATGTCATCTTTCAAGAGTGCGCAGCTGATAGCCGAAAGCGGTGATGCTGACAAGGTGGTATTCCTGCTCGACCGCATAGAACTCGCCCTGCAGTCGCTCGACGAATACCGCGGCTTTGCCGGCGAGGGTGACGAGATTCAGGACACCGTAGATTCCTCTGTGCTGCTCGCCAAGCTGAAGAGCACCGACAACGACGACCGCCTCATCGTAACCTCCATCCAGAAGATGAGTAATCTGAAAGAGGGAGCCTCCATCTCAGGCGGCGGAACCATCACCCAGGAACTGATCAACAGCATAGGCCAGAAGCGCCTCGTGTTCATCATCGACGAGTGCCATCGCAGCGTGTTCGGCGACATGCTCGTCAGCATCAAGCACACCTTCCCGAGGGCTCTGCTCTTCGGCTTTACAGGCACACCGGTGTTTGAGGAAAATGCCAAGCATGAAATCACCACGGAGACCCTCTTCGGCGACATGCTCCATAAATACACCATCGCCAGCGGAATACCCGACGGCAATGTGCTCGGCTTTGACCCTTACATGGTGAAGACCTACGACGATGACGAACTGCGTGAACTGGTGGCGTTCCATCAGATAGACCTCAGACTGAAGGAGGAGAATCCCTTCAATCCCACAACTCCCAAAACTACGGAAGAATATCTGAAGCTCATCAGCGAGAACGAGGAGTTCGGGAAAATCTACGACCGCTTTGTCAACCAGCTCAAGATGCAGGAAACCTACACCGAGAACGGCAAGCCGGTGAAGGGCATTGAGGCTTATCTGCCGAGAGACATCTACGAATGCGACAAGCACCACATAGCCGTGGCAAACGACATCATGAAGAGCCGGGAGAAACTGAGCAAGAACGGCAAGTTCCACGCCATGCTCGCCACCAAGAACATTCCGGAAACCATCGCCTACTACAGGCTGTTCAGGAAGTATCATCCGTCGGTGAACGTAGTGGCTGTTTTCGACAGCAACATCGACAACAGTGACGGCGGCATTGTGCGCGAGGATGCAATCAAGGAGATGCTTACCGACTACAATGCCAAATATGGCACGAACTATCAGCTTGCCAACTACGCCAAGTACAAGAAGGACGTGGCGAAGCGACTTGCCCACAAGAAGCCGTACATCGGCATAGAAAACGACCACAGCCAGCAGATAGACCTGCTGATAGTGGTGACACAGATGCTTACAGGCTACGACTCGAAATGGATCAACACGCTCTATGTAGATAAGGTGATGAAGTATGTGGATATTATCCAGGCATTCTCACGCACCAACCGCCTGTTCGGTCCCGACAAGCCATTCGGCACCATCAAGTACTACACCAAGCCCTACACCATGGAGCAGAACATCAACGATGCGCTGGAGGTGTATGTGGACCGTCCATTAGGCGTGTTTGTGGATAAGCTGGAGAAGAATCTTTCCAACATCAACCAGCGCTTCCTCACCATCCGCGACATCTTCCATTCGCACAAGATCATGCACTTCGAAAAGTTGCCCGACGGCCGTGAAGACAGGAATATGTTTGCCAAATGCTTCAGCGAGATGACCCATCTGCTGGAGGCTGCCAAGCTGCAAGGCTTCGTATGGGAAAAGAGCGAATATGAATTCCAGCACGGCAACACCTATACAAAGGTGAAGATGGAACTGGACGAGCAGACTTATCAGATTCTGCTGCAGCGCTATCGTGAACTCTTTGAAGGAGGTGGCGAAGGTGGCGACCCAAAGGAAGCATGGGAATACACCATTGACACCTATATTACGGAGACGGGTACGGGAACCATCAATGCAGACTACATCGACTCGAAATTCCAGAAGTTCATCAAGAACCTCTATACGGAAGGTCCGGGAAGCGAAATGACCAAGGAGGCATTCGAAGAACTGTGCAAGACCTTTGCCACACTCTCGCAGAAAGACCAGCGCACGGCGCTCATCATCCTGCACGACATACAGAGCGGCGACCTGCATCTGGAACAGGGAAAGACCATCAACGACTATATTGCCGAATATCAGATCAGCGAGCTGAAGAAGCAGATCATGAATCTGAGCGAAGCCACCGGAGTAAACGAGAGCCAGCTCATCAACATCATGAGCAGCAACGTGAACGAAAAGAATCTGAACGAGTTCAACCGGTTTGAGAATCTGAAGCTTACGCTCGACCTGCAGAAGACCCGTGAATTTCTGGTGCGCATCACCGGCTCAGCCTGTCCTCCGTTCCTGGTAATGCCAAAGGCCGACCAGATATTGCGCAAGTTTATCCTGGACCCTGCGGCTCGCGAGCGCATTCTGCTGGCGTGGCTCCACGACGACGTTACGATGGACAATGGTGTTACCCCACCAACCACCGAGGAAGATAAGCCTGCTGACGGGGAAGAAACACCTGCTGACGATAATATTGCCGAGGAAACTAAAGAGCAGGACATTGACCATATAAGAATCAGTATCCATAATATTCTCCACTCCACCCTTTCGGGTATGGCAGAACAGATGCGACCTCAGGAAGAAGTGCTCAACAGCGTATTCTACGTGCTGAATACCAAGACACTAGCATCGCTCGACGGCGTGGGACTGTTTATCAACAGAGCCTTCGCCAATCTCTATGGCAAGCAGGCCACGATAGTAGATAAGCATGTGGCATTCAACCTGTTAGTTACCAAGTTTGAAGCTTATCTCAAGAAGCTCTATTATCTGATGGAGAACAAGGAGGTGGCTCCTCGCTTTGAAGGCGATCCTGTGACATGGAAAGATGTGATTTATGCAATTCGCCCATTGTGGAAGCTGAAATATAATGAGAAGTCGGAGTATCAGACTCTCTACCAATATCTGCTGATTATCAAGGAATGGCGCAACAAGGAGGCTCACATTTCTCCAACAGCTTCTGAGCAGGAGATTGATGCTGCCATCAACATCATCATCACCATGTATTTCTTTGCTACAGGTTCCTGCATCGCAGAACTTGAAAACAACGGGCAGGATGTGGAAGGAGCTGATGGGGTTATTCCATATAAACTGCCAGAGGACAATTCCGCTTCTTATGCCTATGCGGCAGAAGATAAGCATCGGGGGTAGGAAGAATCAGATTGTGATTAGTAAACAGTTAAGAATTTGGAAGAAATTAGTTAGTGCAGAAAAGCTGCACTAACTAATTTATTTTTTTTCTAACCATCATTTCCCCGGTCATTAAGGTCAAGGTCATTAAGGTCATTAAGGATTTCGGTTTTTCAAAAGTCCCTCAATGCCTAACACAAAGCTTGCTTAATTATTTCATGCCACTGAGAATAAGAGAAATAACAAGTCCGGCTCATAACTATTTATCATTGCTCATAAGCGACTATTTTTATTAATATTAATTTCCAATACAATAAAAGTGATTTCGGGTTATTCAGATGTTTACAACTATCCATTTACCACTTTTTCTACCGCCTTCACGCTTCAAGATTCCCTTGGCTTGAAGTTTTGCACACGCGCGTGCAAAATCTTTCGTGGTCACATTTGAGATGCATTTTAAGGGTGGAAAGATAAGCTAGTACCCCCAAATATCTCTGCTACAAGATAATAGACACAAAGTAAACAAGACATTGAAGATTAGAGCATGAAGAAGATATTATTCCTACACGGATCAGAAGGCCATCGAGAGCTACAGAATCACGCCCGAACAGAAGGAATACCTGCGGACATTGAAGATAAAATAATTATGACACAATAATGATGAAACTCAATAACACCAAAAGTGAGTGGTTTATGTAAAAAGTTACGGAGAATATGAATTATCTCCGTAACTTTTTACATTTTCGGCTGATTTTACCGCTTCAGCGCTATGTTATAATTATAATACTTGCTGTTGCCGGTAATATCCTCCAGTACCTGAATGAAAGGAGGAAACTTCACACTCTCGTTGGCAGAAATGCCGCGGGTTTCAAGAATCATCAGGTCGAAAACCGGCTCAAGAAACTCGTCGAGCTCGAAATACTGACCCTTCCAGATAAAGCTCTTGCGATGCTTATGAATGCGCTGGCGGTAAGGGTCAGCCTGCTGAAGCATACTCTCGTAAAGATTGGCATTAATCTGTCGCTCGGTCTCAATCTGCTCATTGTCTGAAATACGCTTCTTGGTGGTGTGAACATACACATACTTGCCTCCCTCAAAACCGCGACGGCGAAGGCGAATCTCGCTGCCCGGCTCACCCGTAAGATAAGTCTGAACAATATCGCTGTCTATCGCATTAGGAACCTCGCCCGTCAGCTTCACGATATATTTCCGCTCCTCCTCTATCGGCTGCGGAATGGCAAGCACATTGCTTATCTCCTTGAGCACACGGTTCAGCTTGTTGTTGAAATCTTCGTGATTATTGATTACCCTGAGATGAGGATGACCCTTCCATGCAGAAACAATCTTCTTGTCCAACTCTCGCGCTATCTTCAGTCCTTCTTCATCGGCCTTCTCCAGGCGCTGCGCATTGTTGGCTGTAGTATAAAACTGCTCGGCACCATCAGCAGCACTCACCAGATGCAGCACAGCATCATAGCGGTCGCGAAGCTGGGCATCTGTATAACCCTCTTCAGAGATAATGCGGTGCCAGAAATCGGGAGTGAGATAGGTAGAAATATCCATCGTACCACGATCGCAGACGATGATGACCGGCTGCTGCAATGTTTCAGCCATACGCTGGAAACTGTCTTCCAGGTTGATCTGAGTCTGGAAAGTAGCCTTCTCGCCCTCGAAGAAAAAATCCTTGTTGGAGGTGAGATAATTCATGCCCGCCTGGGTGAACATGGTTGGAACCTCGGGAATGGTAAAGACCTTATAGCCGAGACTGGAGAAATGTTCAATCACCTTAACCATAGCGGTAGTCTTGCCCGCACAAGGTCCACCCGTCAGTACAATCTTCTTAATCTGATTCATATATCAAGTAAATATTTTTCGTTTTTTCTAATTGATGTTCTTTCCGGAGCATCTTATTTTCGGGTGCAAAGATAACAATAATTCTTCAAACGAAAGCTATAATTTATGCAAGAAAAGAAAAATATTGTATTTTTATTTTGATTTCTCATTGTTTTGATGTATCTTTGCAAAGAAAATGGCTCATTTCGAGCCATCGGAAACAAAAATATAACTATAAGATAAAAATGGAAAAGATAAAGACATTAATTATAGGTAGCGGTCCTGCAGGATATACGGCTGCCATTTATGCCGGCAGAGCCAATCTGCAGCCAGTACTCTATTCAGGTATGCAACCGGGCGGACAGCTCACCATCACCACAGAGGTAGAAAACTTTCCGGGCTATCCTAACGGCGTAGACGGAACACAGATGATGATGGACATGAAAGAACAGGCAGCCCGATTCGGAGCCGAAATGAGAGACGGAAGCATCGTGAAGGCAGATTTCAGTTCACGCCCATTTCATCTTACAGATGAGCGCGACAACGAGATTGAGGCAGAAACCGTGATCATCGCTACAGGTGCATCTGCCAAATATCTGGGTCTTGCCGATGAAGAGAAATATCGCGGACAGGGCGTTTCTGCCTGCGCTACCTGTGACGGATTCTTCTACCGCAAGCGCACCGTAGCTGTAGTGGGCGGTGGCGATACAGCCTGCGAAGAGGCCATGCATCTATCCGGACTTGCCAAGAAGGTTTACATGATTGTGCGCAAGCCTTATCTCCGTGCTTCAGAAATCATGCAGCAGCGTGTAAAGAACAAGGAGAACATCGAGATTCTGTTCGAAACCAATACGCTGGGGCTCTTCGGCGAGAACGGTGTAGAAGGTGCTCATCTCGTGCGCCACAAGGGCGAAGCCAACGAAGAGAAGTTTGACATCAGCATCGACGGATTCTTCCTGGCTATCGGACATAAGCCTAACACCGACCTCTTCAAGGGACAGATAGATCTCGACGAGCAGGGCTTCATCAAAGTAGTGCCAGGTACTGCCACCACCAACATTCCGGGTGTTTTCGCAGCAGGCGATGTGGCCGACCCAATCTACCGCCAGGGTGTTGTTGCCGCAGGCTCGGGAGCCAAGGCTGCCATCGAGGCCGACAGATTCCTGCAGCAACAGTAAAAAACTATAGTATAAAATCCTATAAAGCGGGGTTAATATAGTTAAAAAATAACAGCAATATTTTGTCAGATGCAAAAAATGTATTACTTTTGCATCTGATAAAATAAAAAGGAAGATTGGCAGAGTGACCGAATGCGCTGGACTCGAAATCCGGTATACCCTCTTCCGGGTATCGGGGGTTTGAATCCCTCATCTTCCGCTAAGTTCCCCTACAGGAACCGTCATTTTACAGTTTCATAAAACAACTCGACATGAAAAAATTCATCATCCCCATATTTATGCTCCTCCCGCTGATGACTGCAGAAGCCCAAACCGTGCTGACAGAAGAGCAGCAGCTGGAACAGGCACAGAAACAGTTGGAAGCTGCCAAGAAGGCACTGGAAGTGGCTAAGATTAAAGCACAGGCTGCCAAACTGAAGGCTCAGGCCGACAGCATCAACGCTGCAAGCGCCAAGGAGCCAACTACATCAACCACGGGATGGGCGATTCCTGTTGCCGTAGCCGCTAAGCCAAAGGAGGCTGCCAAGCCTGCCAACAAGCTGGCAAATGGCACAACAGCCAAAGTGGACATGAAATATCTGGCAGGCGCCATCACATATAATGATGACAACAAGATAGAATTCACACTCGATACGGATGCTAACGGAAAAACTGCCAAGCAGATTTACGACATCGTATTAAAATACATGAGTGAACTGACACAGAACGAGCAGAACATAGCAAGCCGGGTAGCACTGGTAAACGATACAGAACACGTCATCGCCAACACGATGGACGAATGGCTCGTCTTCAGCCAGTCATTCATCTCGCTCGACCGCACGGAATTCAAATACCAGCTGATAGCCAGGATTTCAGACAATCATCTGAATCTCTCGCTCTGCCGCATCATCTACAACTACGAGGAAGGAAGAAGCACCGGTTTCAAGGAACCTGCAGAAGAGGTAATCAGCGACAAGATTGCGCTCAACAAGAAGCAGAACGACCTGGCTAAGATCTTCGGAAAGTTCCGCAGATGCACCATCGACCGCAAGGACCAGATATTCGCAGAGTTAACTGCATTAGTAAAACAATAAGTTGAAGAAAAATGGATAATCAGAATACAGACAACAAGATACAACAGAACGAGGCACAGCAGCCTGCAAACGCTACAGCCCAGCCTACAGCTGAGCAGGGCGCAGAACAGACTGAACAGAAGCAGCCTACCAGCTACGCCGTAAGACCTCAGCACCGCCGGCTCCGCCCATTGGCCTACAGCGACCAGAACAACATGCTGAAGGTACGCAACTATCTCAACATCGCCTTCATGCTGCTCGCCATCGTGGGGGTAATACTCTGGACCCAGCTGGAAGAAAGCCGCAATATCGCCTACATCGTACTCATCGTGGGTGTAGTGCTCAAGATTGCCGAAGTATGTATCCGACTATTTAAGAAATAATGAAGAAGAAGAAAATTATATTCTCATCACTCCTATTTTGTGCTGCAACCCTCCCGGTTGCGGCACAAAACGATTTTAACTATAACGAAGATTCGCAGTTCCGTCCTCAAACCAACCGCAAGGTGAACACCGATTCACTGGGCTCAGACAAAGAGATTCCGAAGGGCATCAAGGTCTGGACTGTAGACGAACGCTTCGGCGACACAAAGGCTGCGGTAGTAGACACTTTGCAGCACATGTATATGAACACAACCTTCACGGAAGGACTGAGAGGCGAATACAATACCCTCGGAAACATGGGTACTGCCCGACTGAACCGAATCTTCATCGACCGACGCAACACGCAGGGCAACTTCATCTTTACAGAGCCCTACGATTATATCGTAAACCCGGTAAGCGACTTCCACTTCACCAACACCTACTCACCCATCACGAACATAACGCTGAACAGCTGCGGCGACAAGGTGACGGGAGAAGACGACTTCAAGGCCATATTTGCAGTAAATGCCAACAAAAGGCTAGGCGCCGGTTTCAGATTCGACTACAAGTATGGCAGAGGATATTATAACGCCCAGAGTACCAGCCACTTTAAATACACCATGTGGGCATCTTACCTGGGCGACCGCTATCAGGCACATCTCCTCTTCAGTACCAATCATGAGAAGATGACCGAGAACGGCGGTATTACCAACGATGATTACATCAAACATCCGGAAATCTACACCGAATCGTTTGCCACCAATGAAATTCCTACCGTTCTGGAACAGAACTGGAACCGACTGGACAACCAGCACATCTTCTTTACCCACCGCTACAACGTAGGTTTCAGCCGAAAGGTAAAGATGACCGAAGAAGAAATCAAGGCAAAGAAATTTGCCATGGCTTCGAAAAAGGAAAATGCTGAAGAGGAAGCGAAGGAAGAAGCCAGAAAGAAAGCCAAGGAACAAGGCAAGAAATTTGATGAGAAAGCCTACGACAAACAGCAGGGAGCTAAATTCAGCGGCCGTCCTGACGGAGCCAGGATTGCAGGCGATGAACCGGCTAAAGGCGCAGCCGCAAAGGACATCAGGAACGACAGTACCCGAATCGCAGTAAACGGAAAAGCTGCTGCCGACAGTCTGCTGGCCATCCAGAAGAAAAATGCCGAAGACTCGCTTTTCTACAAGAGCGAATATGTTCCGGTAACGAGCTTCATCCATACGGTAAAGTTTGACAACTATCGCCGTATTTACGAAGCTTATCAGACCCCAGCCGACTATTATCTGAATGAATATTATGATGCAGGCAGGCTGACCGGCGACTCCATCTACGACCAGACCAAGCACTGGCACATGAAGAATACCTTCGCTATTGCCATGCTCGAAGGTTTTAATAAATGGGCAAAGGCAGGCTTGAAGGCTTTCGCCAGCTACGACCTCAGTCACTATGAACTGCCAACCATGGAAGGTGGTTTCGAAAAATACAACGAGCATGCGCTGAGCGTAGGCGGACAGCTGAGCAAGCAGGAAGGCAAGACACTCCACTACAATGCCGTAGCAGAAATAGGACTGACGGGTGTTGACGCTGGAACCCTTGCCATAGATGGTAATGTAGACGTGAATATCCCATTCCTGGGCGACACGCTTCAGGTAAGAGGCGATGCTTTCTTCCATAGAGAAACCCCATCGTTCTATTACCGCAACTATCACGCCCGCCATCTGTGGTGGGAGAATGATCTCGACAAGACCATCCATACCCGCATCATGGGTACGCTCTCCTTCCCTAAGACACGCACCAAGCTGAGAGTGGCTGTAGATGAAATCAAGAACTACACCTACTTCTCGCAGAGCTATGACATTACAGAAGAAGGGTTGCGAACAGGAGTCATGGTAACACCGATGCAGGAAAGCGGAGGAATCAACCTGCTGACAGCACAATTGGAGCAGAACTTCAGACTGGGCATTCTGAACTGGGAAAACCAGTTTACCTACCAGCACTCAAGCAAGGAAAGCGTTCTGCCAGTACCAGCCTTCAATGCCTACACCAATCTCTACATCAAGTTCAAGGTAGTAAAGGTGCTGAACGTAGACCTGGGTGCTGACATGCGCTACTTTACAAGCTATGAAGCTCCCGACTATTCACCTTATATGGGACAGTATACGGTACAGGGCAACGGCGAGAACAACGTAAAGATAGGCAACTATCCTATCGTCAATGTTTACGCCAACGTTCATATCAAGCACACCCGTTTCTTCGTAATGATGAGCCACATCAATGCAGGACAGGGCGACAAGAACTACTTCTTCGCTCCTCATTATCCGATGAACGAGAGAGTGTTCCGCATTGGAGTAAGTTGGAACTTCTTCATTTAATCTTTCTGGTTTTCCTTAAGAATTTCAGGAGATTCAATTTTAATCTTTTCAGAATATGATAGAAACAAATTCTATAAAAGCATGGTATCTAGCCGCTCGCCCGAAGACTCTGACGGCGGCGGCTGTTCCTGTTTTATTGGGTATTGCGCTGGCTTATAAAGACGCTCAGCAGATACAGACATTGCCAGCCCTACTCTGCCTGCTCTTTGCATGGGTGATGCAGATAGACAGCAATCTGGTGAATGATTATTTCGACTTCAAACATGGTAATGACGACGAAACCCGGCTGGGACCGAAACGTGCCTGCGCTGAAGGCTGGGTAACATTGGGAGCCATGAAATGGGGAATCATCCTCACTACTTTTCTGGGCTGCGCCATAGGTCTTCCGCTGGTTCTTTTCGGAGGTTGGGAAATGGTTATCGTAGGCATCTGTTGCGTAGTCTTCTGTTTTCTCTATACTACCTGTCTCAGCTATCTGGGCATGGGCGATATTCTGGTACTGCTCTTCTTCGGCATTGTACCCGTATGCTGCACATACTATCTCGTAATGCCCGAAAACATGCAGGGAGTAAGCATGGAAACGGTTCTCGTATCTGTAGCCTGTGGACTGGTAGTTGATACGCTGCTCATTCTGAACAATTACCGCGATCATGACAACGACCTGAGAGCCGGCAAGAAGACCCTTGTGGTTCACATAGGAAAGAAGAATGCTGAGCGGTTATACTGCGCATTGGGCAATCTGGGCATCATTACCATAATAGGTGTAACCACCTACGAAGTATTTCAGCATGAAGCCAGCAGCATGTTCCTGCCGCTTGCAGCACTCTATATCATTCTGCACAACAGAACCTATATGGAGATGAAAAAGATAGGCGAAGGCAGAGAACTGAACAAAATTCTAGGCAAAACAGCTCTGAACATCTTCTGTTTCGGCATTGTATCATCCCTGATCATTATCGGAATGGCGAATTGAACAATAACATCTTAATAATAATGTACGCGCGTACCTTATTATATAAACAAAGTGGAGGAATATCTATGAAACAACAGGTAAATCTCGAAATCATGGACTTTGTGGAGAAACAGATTCTCCCCAAATATAATGCCTTTGGCGAAAGTCATGGGCTCAGACATGTTACCCGAGTCATCAGAAACTCTCTGAAACTGGTTCCTGTAACCGGAGCCGACATCGATATGGTGTATGTAATAGCCGCTTACCACGACCTGGGGATGAGCGGTCCGCGTGCCATTCATCATATTACCAGCAGTAAGATTCTGCAGGCAGATTCAAGACTGAAGCGCTGGTTCAATAAAGAACAGATCAAAATCATGAAAGAAGCTGTTGAGGACCATCGGGCTTCATCCAGCCGTCAGCCTCGCAGCATCTATGGCAAGATTGTGGCAGAAGCCGATCGCGATATTGATGTTCACGAAATTTTTCTGCGCGCCATACAGTATGGCAAAGAAAATAATCCAAATGATGACAAGGAGCAGCAATGGGAGCGCTTCAGCCAGCACATGGACGAAAAATATTCACGAAACGGATACATCAGGTTATGGATTCCTAACTCCCCTAACGAGAAAGCGCTCAACAAACTGCGCAATATCATAGAGGACAAAACGGAACTGAAAAAATATTTCGAAAAAATATTCGAAGAAAACAGCTAAAACATTTGGTAGTTTCAAAATATTGCATTATCTTTGCATTATCAAATAATGACTAAGATGTTTGCACCATTGCATCGTGATGATGCATGGGTGCCAGAAGGAATAAGGGTCGTTTCGGTTCGATCGGGATACTCATCAAATTACACTATTGAAACCGAGAGGACATTCTCTTGCTCATGGCGGGCCATATAAACTGCAGCAGGCAGGTAAGCTGAAAAGCCGGTGGATTACAAAGGCGGAGGACTCTCAAATGTTTATACATTCGGAGTTTCATCACATCATCGAGCGGCCCTTTCTTTTACAAGAGGCGGATTTCTGAGAAAGAAATCCGCCTCTGCTCGTTTTAGGAATTAAAACACTCATAATACTGAAAGAAAACAACCCCTGATTATGTGGGAGTTACAAAGAAAATGCATTTTTATTGAAAAAAAGTTGCAAAAAGATTTGGTAGAATCAGAAAAAAGTAGTACCTTTGCACTCGCATTTAAGAACGATGCTTGGTTGATTCGGTTAAGAATCCGACTGGAAGGTTGGGTGAGTGGCTGAAACCAGCAGTTTGCTAAACTGCCGTGCGGGTTACCGTACCGGGGGTTCGAATCCCCCACCTTCCGCAAGCTATCGTTTGGAAAATGTACCCTTGGTCGATTCATCTAATGGTTAGGATACAAGATTCTCAATCTTGGCATAGGGGTTCGATTCCCCTATCGACTACAAAAGTGTTTTCATGTATTAATTTAGATTGTTTAAGCTTGCATTTAGTTCTTTACCAAAAGGCTACTGCAAGTTATTTTTTTATATATACGTACGAAGCCATATGAAACTATTATACACTGTCATCTCCCTTCTCTTTCTGTTTACCTATCCTGCCAGGGCGCAGCAGCACGAGATATTCAACCAGCGCATCAGAACCCTACAGGTTGTAGGCGGAACCAACTGGTTATCGCTCCCAGTATCGTCACTGGGCGGAGAACCTATCCACATCGATTTTGACGACATGACGCACGATTATCACCGATACAGATACAAGATTGAACATTGTGATGCAAACTGGAACGTATCTTCTTCGCTCTTTGAAAGCGACTATATGAGAGGCTTCAACGGCAACCAGATTATTGAAGATGTAGAGCAATCCATCAACACCAATCATCCTTATACTCATTATCATCTGGCAATTCCCAATGCCGACTGCCAACTTACCATGAGCGGCAACTACAGACTGACGGTTTATGACGACAATGCGGAAAACGAGGAAGAAGGCAAAATGTTTACAGCCTGCTGGATGATTACAGAGCCTCAGCCATTGGTTAAACTCAAGTTAGAAGCTACTTCAACAACAGATATAGATATCCAGAAGGACCATCAGCAACTGAAAATGGAACTGGATCACAGCCAGCTGAGAATCACTCATCCCAACCAGCTGAACATCGTAGTGCTTCAGAATGGAAGATGGGACAATGCCGTCATCAACCCTAAACCCGACTACCTGAGTGCGGGGAAAATGAGTTGGCAGCATGTAAAAGCTCTGATTTTCGATGCGGGCAACGAATACAGAAAGTTTGAATTTCTGGACACCGACCATCCAACCATGGGAATAGACGCTATAGATTGGGATGGAAGCGACTATCAGGTAAAGGTAATGACTGACAGCCCTCGCCCCAATTACGTTTACGATGAAGCTGCCAAAGGTTCGTTTTATATCCGCAACAGCGACAACGTAGAAAACAACAACACCTGCGAATATGCACAGATTCACTTTACCCTGAAAGCTCCAAAACTGCCAGGCGATGTTTATCTGAACGCAGATTGGACCTACGGCCGTTTCCTCCCCGAATATAGGATGGAATATGATGAAATGACGAAAACCTATCACGCACGTCTCTTCATGAAGCAAGGTTATTACAGTTATCAGTATCTCATGAAGATGGCGGACGGAAGCATCAGGCTGCTCCCATCAGAAGGAAATTTCTACCAGACACAGAACAAATACAATGTACTGGTTTACTATCGGGCTCAGAGCGACCGCACCGACCGGCTGGTAGGATATGGAGAATTAAAATAAAGGAAGGAAATAAATGAGATTAAAAAGAAAAGGAGTTCTAGCATTTCAGAATGCCGGAACTCCTTTTCTTTTTAATCCTAAAAGTGGAATTTCAGATCAACACCACATTGGAAAGGATTGCCACGCTGGGCAAAATACAGTTTCTTTCCTGTTGCTGCATTATCAACAGCAAAGGTATTGTAATTAGTATCTGTGAGGTTCTTACCCCAGATACTGATGCTCATCTTGCTGAAATCAATATCACAATGCGCACCCATCACGAAATACATCTTCTGGCTGTAGGTATTGGCATTATCCCAATAAGTCTTGCCCTGCGCATTCATGTTCAATCCGAAGGTAAACTGTCCTAAATGATAGTCAGCCATGGCTGCTATTGTATGCTGGGGAACATAAGGAACCTTCTTGTCCTTATAATTCACAGCCTTATCACCCTCACCATCAGTATATTCATCAAATACGGCGCGTGTAAAACCATAGTTTACACCCCAATCAAAAGCACCGTCGAAAGCCTGACCCTTGAGCGCGGCTTCAATACCACAACTGTGACTCTTACCTGCATTAACCATCATTCGACCAAAGCCATAGGTTCCTGCCATCACAGAGAGTTGCTGATTGCGAACCTGCATATAGAAGGCACTCAAATCGAAATGAAGACGATGATCAAAAAGATTGAGATGCGTTCCTACCTCATAATTCCATGAGGTTTCCGGCTTAAAGGCAATAGTCTGGTTCACCCTATCATAATCTTCATCGGTATGAGGAACGTCATAATCGTGTTGCATCGCCTTCTGACTATTAGCTTTCAGTTCGGTCTGCAAGATGTCACTGAACATCTGGATATTATAACCGCCTGCACGATAGCCCTTGCTCACCGTGGCATAAACATTGCTACCCTGCTCATCAAGCTTGTAACTTAAGCCAAATTTTGGCAAGAGCTGGTTGTAATCATCACTCGTTTTACGGTCGAGTATAGAGCGCAAAGTACGAGTAGCCTCCTTGCCCATCACCTTAGCTGTCATCGCCATATAAGCATAAGTATCGTAATGAATACTTGTATGCATGAAATCGTAACGCAAACCAAGCGTTGCTTTCAGACGGGAAGAAAGATCAAACGTACTCTCGTGATAGAGACCCAAATTGCTCTGAGGAGTATGGAACAACCCCGGAGCTCCCATATCTACATTGACCGAAATCCCATTAACTATTGCCGGAGGCATCCCCTTATCCAGCATAGCCTGCTGCATCTGCTGCTGAATAACGTTACCGATAGGCTTCGTCAATGCTGAACCGAATTTTACAGGACCATTTGTCTTCAACCACACATGGGAGAAGAATGCACCCTGGGTAAGATGCCAGAAACCGAAGAAAGGCTGACGACTCTTAAATGTGAACTCCTGAGTGATAGAATTCTGCAACTGATCTTGCTGCAAGCTCAAATAATCTCCAGGAAGATAATCCTGATCCATCTTCATATTGTCATCCAGGAACTGATAGCTGGTAGTAGAAGCAAAATCCCATTTCACTCCTTCATGACGAAGATTGACACCCGAAAGCAGCATGTTGCGGCGATAAAGCCCAGGGAATGTTGTATTTGGCAATGCAGCCTTGCCACTGTTTAAATCCAACTGACCATAAGGAAATGCATGCTGATAGACAAATTGGTAATTGGCTAGCAAATCCATGCTCCATCCTCTATCAAAACGGAACTTAAGATTAAACTTACCGCCTGCCTCATCATAATTGTCGGCATAATCGCTGGTTCCTGCACGATGGAAAAATCCCTTCTGTCCATCATAAAAAGCAGCTACCCCTAATGCGATACGAGGTGAAAGCTTCATATAATGAGCCGCTTCTACATTACGATAGAAATGAGAACCCAATCCCAGATTAACGTAGGTGCCCTTGCTATCATAAGCATCGCGTGAATAGATGCGCACCAAACCACCTTCAGAATTCTGACCATAGAGTGTTCCTTGTGGACCACGGAGAATATCTATACGGCTGGTCTGATAATGGTGAAGATTGAAAGCAGCCTTGCTCAACACTGGAATTCCGTCAAGATAAATTCCTACAGCTGGACTGTTGATACGACTTCCAATACCGCGCACATACATGGCGTTGGTAAAACGCGAGCCATAGTTGGGCATTACGAAGTTAGGAACATAGCAGGAAAGTTCACGCAAATCGCGAGAACCCAATCGCTGCATCTGATAAGAACCAAAGGAAGTGCTGCTGAGAGGCTGTTGACGAAGACGGAAATTCTCCTTAGGCTGCGAAACAACCACAACTTCATCAATGTCATAAACTCGGCTGCTATCAGCCAGCAAGCCGTTAGCTTCTGCAAACTTTTCACTCATACCCAATGACAGGTCAGAGCAAGTAGCCCTTTCGTTATCCGCAGCACTAGCCTGCAACGCTACTGCTGCCAAACCAATGCATACGCTCTTTTTACTATAAAATACTATTCTTTTCATAACGGGTGCAAAGGTACATATTTTTTCCTGCACCCCCTATCCTTATTTATGAGGAAACAGATAAACCCGTATGGCAAACCATATATAGGCTACGAGCAACAAATAACCTATATAATATAAGGTAGTAACACTGAAAATGATGTAATCAATGGCGCAAACACCCACTAAACCACCCAGATACAGAACTGCATCACCTGCTGGCAAACGGTGTTTCACCTCATCAACACAAGCCAATCCTACTATCAGTATCGCCCAGACTGTAGCCAGGAAAAAGCCCAGTATAGGCGGTACGGCAAAAGGATTGAGCGTAGGATGAAAATAAAAATGACGCCATACTTCTGGCAAAAACAACTGAATGGTTGCATAGAAGGTTGCTGATATCGAAACAATAAGCACCAAGGCTGTAGGATATGGTGAATCAATATCATTAAAATGAACCAGTTTACCATTGCTATGGAAAATCTTACGAACTGTATAGGCTACGGCTATGAGAATAATGATAACCATGAAGATGAGCAAGTGAGTATTGCTGAAGGTCATAATGAACTCTGAAATAGGATCATCGGGCACAACCTTCGGCAGCAGACGGGACTCACGGGTCCAGCCAAACTGATTATCTTCTGTTGCCAACTGCACCCAAACTGAATCTATAGAATCCTGAGGAACCATACGGATATCCGTAACCACCAGCAGGCAGTTCTTTCGGACGGCGAAGGAGTCGATAGGCAAATTGCTCAAAAATTCTTCAGGCTGTTGCGCTATCAATTCCAGGGAATCCTTGAATACCAGAAAATTGAATTTGTTGGTATAATGATGGGTAGTAGAAAACGAAATGGAATCGAGTTGTTTATTGCTGTACTCTACCATAGCTGCATGCATCTGGTGATGAGCACGGCGATGATAACAACTGCTGAACATCAAGAGGATGCCCAGCATACAAAGAATCTGTATCGTCCATTTCTTTTTCATTTATTTTTCACTATATAAGTTCATCTGACATTCATTGCACGCAAACTCCAGACGGAAGCGGCGACCATCGCCCAACTGCAGGAAGAGAGGCTCTCTCCAGGATGGTTTCTTGCCTCCACGCTTCACACAGTAGCCCAACGAATAGCGGATACAATGGCGGCATTGCATCAGGAGCGATTCTCCCTTGTCGTTGGTAAACTTAGGTTGCATACTTCGGTTTGCCTTGTCTTTTTCTATATTCTCATCATATTCTTCCTGGGTCTTAGCATCCCATGCAGAAGGAATATTCTTACCCAACTCAAATGCCGGAACTACTGGCGACAGACCATGAATCTGATAAAAATCTCTTGCATCATAGTTTGCTATATTATAGAGATATCCCCATTTTCCATATTCCGGCTGCCAAGTAAATTCCTCTTTCGTAAGTCGGTGCTCACCGGGCTGACTGAATCCAAAACCATTGTTGAACAAGGTTCTATCCCATCCACCCCACAACGACTTATCAAGCTGTTTCTGATTTGCCTTGGTAAGTTCATCTATCAATTCACGCCGGATAGCAGTGAGAATACTGTTCGGAACAAAGTATGTCTCCATTCCCTTCAGAAGTTCTACCTGGTAAGCTTCGTAAATCGTATCGCCCAGTTTGCTCATCTGAGCCTTTATATTTTCGCCCTGCGGGCGTTTCGCCTTTTCGAGTTTCAACTCTTTAAACACCTCAGCCACCTGATAAATCAAGCCACCATCAGCCTCTTTCGTCTTCATGATGTTGACAACAGCCTTTACACCCTGTGGCTCTTTCCTGAACTCATTGCCCATCACAGGCTCCATTTCTATGACAATATAGATTTTACGTTCAGCAGACTTACGAGCCAGCAAAGCCTCGAAAGCCCGATCGTTATTACGATAAAGAGCCATGCCCGGACGCAAATGTTCAGGCATTCCAAACGGATAGAGACGATTGCCCTCTACTCTGTTCACACGAAAGCCTTCCAACTCACGGTCATCATTGATAAAACACAGTCCATCGCCATTTTTAAAGCTGGCTACTGTGGCTACGTTGAAAGAAATGTTGCCACGTATTTCCTTAACCTTGCCCACAAACTCGCCGATAGCTTTCGGTGTATCGAAAGAAGCAATATCCGGCTGTCGCCCATTCAGGAAATAATGGGTAAAGCCACGATTGAAAGTCTTCTTCAGATTAGGTGTAAAATTATATTGAACATGTCCCACCGATGCACGGCGATACTTACGCGGTTCAGCTTTTACGATTGCATCGAGTTGACTGCTATAGGCAGCCACTACATTCTTGACGTAGTTGATATCTTTTAATCTTCCTTCTATCTTGAACGAAGTAGCTCCAGCATCAGCAAGATCCTTGAGATGATCAAGCTGACAAAGATCCTTGAGCGACAACAGATAACGCTGATGTTCTATCTCCTGACCATTGGAATCGAGCAGATCAAACTTCATACGACAGAACTGTGCACATTCTCCACGATTGGCAGAGCGCCCGAAACACTTCTCAGAAGCATAACATACACCCGAATAGCTTACGCAGAGCGCTCCATGTACAAAGACCTCTATTTCTCTATCAGGAATCGCCTGATGGATCGCCTTGATTTCATCGAGCGAAAGCTCACGAGCCAGAACAACACGTTTGAAACCTAACGTGGTAAGCCAATACGCCTTTTCTGGAGTTCTTACATCACACTGGGTACTGGAATGCAATTCTCTACTCCACAAATTCTGCGCCCTCACCTCAGTAAGCACACCCATATCCTGCAGCAAAAGTGCATCAACACCAATCTCATCAAGTTGCTGAATCATCTTAAGCGTATCCAACATCTCATCCTGATAGATGATAGTATTCACTGTAACATGAACCTTTGCTCCAAACTGATGAGCATAATCACACAACTGTCTGATATCTTCCAGCGAATTGCCTGCTGCTGCTCGTGCCCCAAAACGAGGTGCACCAATATATACGGCATCTGCACCATGATCAATGGCAGCAATACCACACTCCAAGTTCTTGGCAGGTGCCAATAATTCTAATGTTTGCATAAGAAATCGATCTCGAAATCATCCAACTCCTTCACAAATTAACTGATTTCGTCAATATTGTAAGGAGTCTCCTGATAAACATAATAGTTGATCCAATTACTATAGAAGAGGTTGGCATGAGCACGCCATGTCACCAGAGGTTCTTCGTTCGGATCGTCATGATAATAATAATTTTTTGGCAGTTCTACATCATCACGCTTGCCCATATCACGCTTATATTCCTTATCCAGCGTGTTTGGCGCATACTCAAGATGACCCGTCACAAAGAATTCGCGGCCGTTTCTGGCCATCACAATGCTGACACCGCTTTCAGGCGATTCGGCAATGATGTCAAGTCCTGGCACTTTTTCAATATCCTCACGTCTTACCTCCGTATGGCGACTATGAGGCATATTAAAGATATCATCGAAACCGCGGAAGATTGGCTGAGACAAATCGAGAGGCTTCTGCTTAAAAATACCAAACATCTTCTTCTCTAAAGGATACTTAGGAACACCATAGAAATGATAAAGACCAGCCTGGGCACCCCAGCAGATATAGAGTGTTGAAGTAACATGGGTACGGGCCCAATCAAAAATCTCTTTGATTTCAGGCCAATATTCTACCTCCTCATAAGCCATCGTTTCGATAGGAGCACCGGTAACTATCATTCCATCAAACTTCTGTTTGGAAAGTTCCTGAAAATCCTTGTAGAACATCATCATGTGCTCTATTGGAGTATTCTTTGGCGTGTGACTTTTCAACTTCATGAAATAAACCTCTAACTGAAGAGGAGTATTCGACAAAAGACGAACGAGATCCGTCTCTGTCGTAATCTTGAGGGGCATCAAATTGAGCACACAGATTTTCAACGGACGAATCTCCTGTTTATGCGCACGACTTTCGTCCATCACGAATATATTCTCATGCTTCAGCAGTTCGATAGCTGGAAGCTTATCTGGTAATCTTAACGGCATTTATTTTATTCCTTTCTTAAAATTTTTCTGCAAAGTTACACAATTTCAGCGAAGATAACGAAAGAAGAAACATTTTTTTGAGAAATATAAATAAATTAATGTGGAAAAGCAAAAGAAATCTTTCACTGTGAAAAGGATTGTTAAAGATAAATGAGGATATTAAACCTATCATCACGTTTTTAATCAAAAACACATATCAGTTGCAACTTTATAGGCGACGCTTACGTCAAAGCTAAAAATAATGTATCCTATTAAGATTTGCAATTATGGAAAGTAAGAACATTAATCCACATTTAATCAGAACAGATGCAAAGAAATCTGTAAAGATGAAAACAAAAAGTAAAAAGAGTATGAACGCAAGTTTTAAAAACATGGCGGTAGCGCTGTTCATCATGTCGGCTCCTATCGCTGTACAAGCTAAGCAATGGTCACTGCAGGATTGTATCAGTTACGCACTGGCTAACAACATTCAACTGCAGAAGACTCAACTAACAAAAGCTTCAGCTCAGGAGGACTATCTGCAATCAAAGTCAGCGCTTCTGCCATCGCTCTCTGCCAGCACCAATCAAAGTGTAAACTATACACCTTGGGTTTCTAATGGAATCAGCGGAGAAGGTTTCAGCAAAGCTTCCATCGACAAGGTATATTACAATGGCAGCTATAGCGTGATGGGCAATTACACGATTTGGAACGGAAACAAAAACAGAAATCAGGTGAAACTGAACAAGCTGGCAAAGGAAGCGGCACAACTCGATTCGACAGCACAAGCCCTCAACCTGCAAGAACAGATAGCTCAACTTTACGTACAGATACTCTACTCTACAGAGGCTATCAACGTAAACAAAGAAAGTTATCAGTCGAGTGTTCAAAACGAAGAGCGTGGTAAGGAAATGGTAAAAATTGGCAAGATGAGCCAAGCAGACTTAGCACAACTTACAGCACAGAGAGCACAAGATGAGTTTAACATCGTGCAGGCTGAAAGTAACGTTAAAAACTATAAACGACAGTTGAAGGAACTCCTGCAGATTACCAGTGAAGAAGCTTTCGACATCGCTATTCCAAGCACAACTGACCAGATGGCTCTGGCCTCTATCCCAGGAATGAACAGTGTCTATACAGCTGCGCTTCAGAATCGCCCTGAGTTTTGGAGCTATAAAAACAAACTCGACCAGAACAATCTGAACATCAAGATTGCAAGGGCAGGAAAGTTGCCAACCATCAGCGCAAATGCAGGAGCTACGACCAGCACCACATCCATGAACAAAAACGGTTGGGGCAGTCAGATGAAAACCAACTTCAGCCTGGGTGGTGGAATCGGTATCAGTATTCCTCTCTTTGATAACCGACAGACCAAGACTTCTGTCAATAAAGCACTCATTCAGCGTGAAAGCATCTTGCTCGATATAAAGAATGAGCAAACTAAGCTCTACTCTACTATCGAAAACTATTGGTTGCAGGCTAATACAAACCAAAGCCAGTTTAAGGCTGCCAAGGTGAGCAGCGAGTGTGCCCAAACAAGCTACGATCTGTTAAGTGAGCAGTTTAAACTGGGATTAAAGAACATCGTAGAATTGAGAACTGGCAAAGATAATCTTCTGAAGGCTAAGCAGAACGAACTTCAGGCAAAGTATCTTACCATTCTGAATATCAACATGTTGAAATTCTATCAAAACGGCAGAATCTAAAGAGAAAGATTGGTATTAACATCCGAAAACATATTGCAAATCATTAATAGGTATACATACATTTTTATGAAAAAACTTAGAATCAGCAAAATCTGGATTGCCATGATTGTGGTAATCATCGTAGCTGTGGCAGCATGGCTGTTCTCTGGAAGTAAAAACGAAGAGCAAATAGACTTCAAGCAGGAAGCTGTAACCGCACAAACATTGCAGAATAGTGTAACTGCAACCGGTACTATTGAAGCGGTAACTTCTGTAACGGTTGGTACACAGGTGAGTGGTATTGTAAACAAACTTTATGTTGATTACAATTCGCAGGTAAAAAAAGGTGAAGTCATAGCTGAGCTCGACAAAACCAACCTGATGAGCGAGTTGAATACTGCCAAAGCTAACCTGGCAAGTGCGCAAAGCAGTTTGAACTATCAGAGTGCAAACATGAGCCGCTACCAGACCCTCTATAAGAAAGGTTTGGTAAGTGCTGACGATTATGAAAATGCGCTTCTCACCTATCGCCAGGCGAAAGAGCAAGTAGCTTCGGCCAAGGAAAATGTACAGAAAGCCCAAACCAACCTGAGCTATGCTACAATTACATCGCCAATAGACGGAACTGTCATATCAAAAAGCGTAGAGGAAGGACAGACCGTAGCAGCAAGCTTCAACACACCAGAGCTCTTTACTATCGCTAAAGATCTGACCAACATGCAGGTGATTGCAAATGTTGACGAGGCAGATATAGGCGGTGTAAAAGAAGGCGACCGCGTTAATTTTACTGTAGATGCTTATCCTGACGATGTATTCCAGGGAACAGTAAAACAGGTTCGTCTGGAAGCTACTACAACAAACAATGTAGTCACTTACGAGGTTGTCATCTCTGCACCTAACGCAGATCTCAAGTTAAAACCAGGACTGACTGCAAATGTTACTATCTTTACACAAGAACGAGCTGGTATTCTTGCCGTTGCCAACAAAGCACTCCGCTTTACTCCAACCAAGGAAACTGTGGGAAAGAATATCAAGATTGTTGACTGCAAAGGAAAAAACAAAGTTTGGACTCTTGCTAACAATACCCTTACAGCTCATTCTGTAACCATCGGTCAGAGCGACGGTATACATACTGAAATCATCAAGGGTTTGAAGAAGGGACAGAAGATTGTAACTGAAATCATAGTTAATACCCCTGAAGAGAATGAGGAGCCTCAACAAAGTCAAGGTTTGATTAGCGGTCCTGGACCTAGAGGAAAGAAAAAATAAAAAATAAGAGTATGGCAAACAACAATATTCAAGCAAACAGCGAAAAGAAAGTTGTGATAGAACTCGACAATGTTCGTCGCGACTTTCTTGTGGGTGAGGAAACTGTCCACGCCCTAAAAGGTGTAAGCTTTAAAATATACGAAGGCGAGTTTGTTACCATCATGGGTAAATCAGGTTCAGGTAAATCTACCCTGCTGAACCAGCTAGGTTGTCTCGATACCCCATCCAGTGGCGAATACTATCTGGATGGAGTAAGCGTACGAAAGATGTCACGTAATGATCGCGCCATTCTTAGAAACCGAAAGATTGGATTCATCTTCCAGAACTACAATCTTCTACCGAAGACTACAAGTGTAGAAAATGTAGAACTTCCACTGATGTACAACCCGAATGTAAGCGCAGAAGAACGAAAGCAACGTGCTATCGAATCGCTGAAAGCTGTTGGTTTAGGAGAACGTCTCTATCATAAGAGTAATCAGATGTCTGGAGGACAGATGCAGCGTGTAGCAATAGCTCGTGCATTGGTCAACAACCCCGCTGTGATACTTGCTGATGAAGCAACGGGTAATCTCGACACCAGAACCAGTTTCGAGATTCTGGTACTCTTCCAGAAACTTTATGCTGAAGGAAGAACCATCATCTTCGTTACCCACAACCCAGACATTGCAAATTATTCGAGTCGTAATATCGAACTGCGTGATGGACACATCATCAGCGACACCTATAACGAACATATTCTCTCGGCAGCCGAAGGTCTGGCAGCCTTGCCGGCCAACACGGACGAATAAGTTTTCAATGTTAAGTGTTGAATGTTAAATTACTTAGCATCCAAATAGCAAACAAAGTTTTCACTTAACACTTAACATTTACCATTTAACATTACAAAAAGTAAAATGAATTATCAGAATCTTTTCAAAATAGCCATCCGCGCCATTGCTGCCAACAAAATGCGCTCTTTCCTTACCGCACTTGGCATCATCATCGGTATTGCTGCGGTTATTACCATGCTTGCCATCGGACAAGGAAGTAAAGCCAGCATCAAGGCAAACATCGCAGAGATGGGATCAAACATGATTATGATTTCACCAGGTGCAGACATGCGTGGCGGTGTGAGACAGGATGCTTCGTCAATGGAGACGCTGAAGCAAGCCGACTATCAGAGCATCAAAGACGAATGTAATTATATCTCAGCTATTTCTCCTACTGTAAACAGTTCCGGACAGTGGATCTACGGAAACAACAACACCCAAAGTTCCATTTATGGTGTAAACCAAGACTATCTTTCCATCCGACAACTGAAAGTGGCAGATGGAGAAATGTTTACTGATACAGATATTAAGGCTGCATCTAAAGTTTGTATTTTAGGACAGACAGTAGTTGACTATCTTTTCCCTGATGGCAGCGATCCTATCGGTAAAGTTGTGCGATTTAACAGCATTCCATTCAGAGTAATCGGTGTATTGAAGAAGAAAGGTTACAATAGTATGGGTATGGACCAGGATGATTTGGTACTTGCCCCCTATACAACAGTAATGAAGCGAATTATGGCACAAACCTATTTAGGAGGCATCGTCTGCTCAGCTATCACCGAAGAGGCTTCTCAACCTGCACAAGATCAGATTACAGAAATATTGCGACGCAACCACAAATTGAAAGACGCAACAGATACTACTGAAGCAGATGAAGATGACTTCAATATCCGCTCTCAAGAGGAAATTTCAAGCATGATGAATTCTACCATGTCTACAATCACCATCCTGCTCGGATCCGTGGCAGGAATCTCGCTGCTTGTAGGCGGCATCGGAATCATGAACATCATGTATGTATCTGTAACAGAGCGCACCCGCGAAATAGGTCTTCGAATGAGTGTGGGCGCACGAGGTATTGATATTTTGAACCAGTTTCTGATAGAAGCTATCTTACTTTCTGTAACTGGCGGTATTATAGGAGTGATATTGGGAGTTAGTTTATCGCTCAGTCTGAACTCTTTCTTCCATATAGCCACCCAAATAGAGCCTTGGAGCATTATTATGAGTTTTGCAGTCTGTACATTTACTGGCGTTTTCTTTGGATGGTATCCTGCAAAGAAGGCAGCTAGGCTCGACCCTATCGAGGCTATCAGATACGAATAAAAAAAATGGGGAGAACATTAAATATTCTTTGAGGTTTTTCAAAAAAACAAAAAGTTTTTTGGTGAATACAAAATAAAATTGTACTTTTGCGTTTGCGGAAGTGCAACTTTTTTTATTTGAAGTTAAACGAATCGCATGAATTGAATAGTAAACAGGTTTAAATATAGAAGATTATGAAATTTATAGGAATTATTCCTGCAAGATACGCATCAACACGTTTCCCGGGAAAGCCACTTGCCATGTTAGATGGCAAACCAGTGATACAGCATGTTTATGAGAAAGTAGCAAGTTGTCTAGAAGCAGCCTATGTTGCAACAGACGATGAGCGAATTTTCAATGCCGTAGAAGCATTTGGCGGTAAAGCTGTTATGACGCGCAAGGATCATAAGAGCGGTACTGACCGCATAGAAGAAGCTATCGAAAAAATTGGTGGAGACTGGGATGTCATTGTCAATGTTCAAGGAGATGAACCTTTTGTTGACAAGAGTCAACTGGAAACCATCTGCCAGTGTTTTGATGACCCAACAACCCAAATTGCCACTTTAGGAAAAGCTTTTACCAGTATGGAAGCTGTAAAAAATCCTAATAGTCCAAAGATTGTTGTAGACAATCAAGGCTTTGCTATGTATTTCTCTCGCAGCATCATTCCATACGTAAGAGGAAAGGAAGAGGAAGAATGGCTCAAGAGTTTTCCTTATCTGAAACATTTGGGCATCTATGCTTACCGCAAAGAAGTTTTAAAAGAGGTAACCAAACTGCCACAAAGCTCACTAGAAATAGCAGAGAGCCTGGAACAACTTCGATGGCTGCAGAATGGCTACAAGATAAAAGTTGGTACTACAGATGTAGAAACTGTAGGCATCGACACACCAGAAGATTTGCAGCGGGCAGAAGACTTTTTGAAAAACAGAAAGTAATAAGAAACATCATATACTTTTAAAGTATCGCAGAATGAACAAAATTGAAAATATCGTCAAAAAATATATTATTCACCATGGTATGTTCAAGTGGCAAACACCATATATCGTTGCCTTGTCCGGAGGTGCCGATAGCGTTGCCCTATTGCTTATCTTGAAAAATATTGGACTGAATATTTCTGCTGCGCACTGTAACTTTCACCTTCGCGGCGAAGAGAGTGACAGAGACGAGCAATTTTGTGTAAATCTGTGCCAACAACAGGGAATCAGTTTGTCTCGAATCCATTTTGATACTTATGCTTATGCCCATTTGCACAAGGTAAGTATCGAAATGGCTGCACGCAACTTACGCTACAGCTATTTTTCCCAATTAGTAAAAGACTTGCATGCAGGAGGCATTTGTGTGGCCCATCATCGCGATGACAATGTAGAAACTTTACTTCTGAATCTGTTAAGAGGATCCGGAGTAGACGGATTAGCAGCCATCGCCCCCAAAAACGGAAATATTCTGCGCCCTCTTCTCTGCATCAGCCGACAGGATATATTGCAATACCTAAAAGAAAAAAAGCAAGATTTTGTCACAGATTCAACAAATTTGGAAGACGATGCTTTAAGAAATAAAATTCGCCATCATGTAGTACCTCTTTTGGAAAGTATCAACCCGGCAGCAAGTGAAAATATCGCTCTCTCTGCCAAATACATACGCCAAGCGAAAAGTATACTTGAGAGCATGGATAGCATCAGTATAACCGACTCTTATAGGAAAGTTATATATATCCCTAAAGTATCTGTCATGAATGCTCCAAGTCCGGAATTCATACTCCATAAAGAATTAGGCAGATATGGTTTTCATGGCAATGTCATTGATGACATCTGTGAAAGCCTCTTCAGTCAGGATCGTGGTGTCGGTAAAATTTGGAAAAACGAAGACTATATGATAGTCATCGACAGAGAACAGCTGTTGATCTCTAACATAAAAGACTTGAATAACATTCAGGAGCAAAGAGCGTTCCGACTGCCAGAAGAAGGCATTTACAACATGGACGAAGGAACCCAAATCAAGATAAGAATCTTCTCGCATATGGGTGACTTCATGCCAAGCAAAGAATCGCAATGTATCACTTTGGATGCTGAAAAAGTCAGTTTTCCCCTCACCTACCGACTGGTAAAAGAAGGCGATAGATTTCAACCTTTCGGCATGAAGGGTAGCAAACTGTTGAGTGACTATATGACCGATAGGAAATTTGACTATATACAAAAGAAGACACAGCATGTATTAACTGATAGTAAAGGTGAAATCATCTGGCTTATCGGCGAACGTACGTCTGAAAAAACAAAGATTACCGAAACCACCAAGAAAATATTGGAGGTCATCATCAAATGAAAAAGAAAATATTATATATCACAAGTTTAGTTCTCATTCTGTTGGCTGCCACTAGCACATGGAGCTATTATTGTCTGAACCTATCAAGTGATAGAGTGAACAAGGCAAAAGCAAACATAAAAGTATACAGTCACTACGAATTAATTCAAAATGGAAAAACAATACTCCGATTCGACGAAGACACTACGACACTGGCTGCCAACTTTATGAATCGTTGGGCGTTGATTCCTTCATGTAAAGGAAGACTTGCCGCCTGCTACAACAACAGCATCAGCCGGAATCACTATCTTGGCAAAGGTGCAGATAGCATCTTTAAAGAGAAAGTTGATTCTTTAGACAGTTTGTATAGAGACTCCAAATGGAAAGTTGGAGAACTGAACTATTATATTCACTCTCATTCTGTCCTGGATGCAGGCTACAACTCTATTTGCGCTTATACCCAACACGAACTTGAACTACGCGATTCTGCCAAGAAACTGCTTGATTCCCTGAAACATGTACAGAAAAAGGGACATTTCAAGTTGAAACGCTCCATTTCATATCAAGCCTATTATAGAGACGAGAACGGAAAATGGAAGAGTCAGGCATGCAAACTCATCAAAGCAATGAATGGAGAAACTGCACAAGAAAGCCACACATTCCAACTTTCCTCAGAAACAACTCCTGAAGGGGTTAAAGCTATTTCACCTCAACTTGCAGCATCTTTAGCAACAGCTCATGGAGTCACACTTCGACGCTCTATTGATTATACCCTCTTTCCTGATTCTCTAGGATATTACTGGGGTACAACCGACAGTATCTATCAACCAAACGGTCATGGATGCTGGCAAGGATACGATGGAACCTATTATGAAGGTTACTGGAAAAACGGGAAACGTGAAGGATTCGGATTCAGCATTGCTCCCAAGAAGCCTTTACGAATAGGCGAATGGAAAAATGACCGCTATAAAGGCGAAAGACTCGTATATACATCGGAACGTATTTATGGCATTGATCTGAGCAAATACCAGCATGGAAAAGGCAGAAAAAAATATGCTATCAACTGGAACCGTTTACGCATTACACATCTTGGACGTCTCAGCAAAAAGACCATATCAGGAACAGTAAACTTCCCGATTCGCTTCATCTATATCAAGAGTACAGAAGGTAAATCGCTGTTAAATCCTTATTATAGAAAAGATTATCGTGATGCAAAAGCACATGGTTACAAGGTTGGAACCTATCACTTCTTTACCACCATCACACCTGCTGCCGAACAAGCACGACACTTTCTGAAACACAGTATCATTAGGAAAGGCGATTTTCCTCCTGTTCTTGATGTTGAACCGCTTCCTAGTCAAATCAAGAAAATGGGAGGGTCTGGAGTATTGTTTGCACGCATTAGAACTTGGCTTAGAATTGTAGAAAGAGCAACTGGTGTTAAGCCTATTCTTTACATCAGCCAAACTTTCGTAAATCGCTATCTGCCAAAGGCTCCCGATCTGAAACATAACTACCAGGTTTGGATTGCACGATATGGAGAGTATAAACCAGACATCCGATTGGTATATTGGCAACTCTGCCCCGACGGAAGAGTAGCAGGAATACATGGAGAGGTAGACATCAACGTGTTTAACGGATACGATGACGCTTTTCAAAGTTTTGTTAAGAACAAGACCGTAAAATAACCTTTAAATGAGTAAGTTAGGTTAATTACGTTAAAGTAAGTTATAATTCTAGTCGTGTATCAATATTTTTATTATCTTTGCGCCAATTGTGCAATGTGTAACTAAGAGGAAAGATAATGAGACAGCTTAAGATACAAAAGAGTATAACCAATCGTAACAGTGAAGCCCTCGACAAATATCTTGTAGAGATAGGTAGAGCCCCAATGGTTTCTATTGATGAAGAAATAGAATTGGCTCAAGCTATCCGCAAGGGAGGCAGAGCTGGCGAAAGAGCAAAGAATAAGTTGATTGAAGCCAACTTACGTTTTGTGGTGTCGGTAGCAAAACAATATCAGCACCAGGGACTCACCTTGACAGACTTGATTGACGAAGGAAACATCGGACTCATCAAAGCTGCAGAACGCTTCGACGAAACACGAGGATTCAAATTTATCTCATACGCTGTATGGTGGATTCGTCAGAGCATTTTACAGGCAATAGCAGAGCAAAGCCGAATTGTTCGACTTCCTCTCAACCAGGTAGGATCACTCAATAAGGTAAACCAGGAAATTAATAAGTTTGAGCAGGAAAACCAACGTCGTCCAAGCGTTGAAGAACTTGCTGCCAGAACGGGTGTTGACGAGGACAAGATTTCTCAGAGCATGGCTGCCAGTGGTCATCATGTAAGCATCGATGCTCCATTCAGTGATGACGATGACAACTCTATGGCAGATGTAATGGCAAGCGGAGACGATGCCAGAACAGACAAGCAGGTTGACCATGAAAGTATGGCACAAGACCTGAGACAGGTTTTAAAAGTTTGCCTCAAGGATCGCGAACTGAAAATTATCTGCGCATGCTACGGAATTGGGGAAACCGAAAAGGGGCTCGAGGAAATTGGTGATAAAATGGGGCTGACCCGTGAGCGAGTTCGCCAAATAAGAGAAAAAAGCATCACCAAACTGAGAGAATCCGGGAAGATAGGAATCCTTATGAAATATCTTGGCTAGGAAAGCTGCTGCCCAAAATATTTGACATAGTTCTTCTGCCAAGTAACATCTTAACTCATAATAGATGAAGAAATATCAAACACACATCATTTTGACGATTATCTTCTGCATGATGGCTTTTGCAGCACATGCAAGAAGAATGTCACCGAGAGACGCCTTTAGTGACTCGGTGATGTGTTTGGTATTTAAATATGCGCAATCTGTTGACACAACAGGTAGAGCTGAGCACAAGAGTTATGCCTACACTAAATTTCAAATCAAAACAAACAAACGTAATGCAACGCTCATGCTAGTACCGACAATGTATGCGGTGGCTCATGGCGGTGGCAGGAGATTCATCAGCGAGTATTATAACCAAATGACGCTAGACGCAAATGGCAGACCAGTTGCCAAGCGTTTGCTGAACATAAGCACCATTCCGCATAGAAGAAACACATTGTCATCAGTTTTGAAATACATGACTCCAACGGTATATGGAGAAACACTTTTCGAAACTAATATTCTTTCTCCTTTCCACTATAAGAATCGCAGATATTATAAATATGCCGTCACCCAATTACCATTCGGCAAAGCACAAGTCTACGTATATCCACGTCTCAAAAACACCCAAGTTATTGAAGCACGTGCCATTGTTGATTCCCAAAGCGGAAAGATAAGCATGGTAGACTTTGAGGGCGAATATGATATGACCCGTTTCTATATCTCTATTATTATGGGTAAAGACGGATTTGGTTCACTTTCTCCTGCAAGATGCAGCATGAGAGCCAACTTCAGTTTTATGGGTAACAAGATAACGGGCATGTATACAACTGTATACGGTCTGCCGAAAATATTAAGTGATTCACTCGATAATGTTGCCGACACTGCATTAATGGCAAAAGTGCGCCCTATTGAGTTAAACCAAGATGAGGCTGACATATATAAAAAATTCTACGAAAAAAGGAACCAAATAACAGATTCCTTGAATAACAACATACCAGAGAAAAACTTTGCAAAAGACATACTTTGGGATGTTATCGGTGACAATGTATTAAACAGGATTTCCCAAGGCTTCGGTAAGCAAAACCAAGGCTACTTCCGTATCAGTCCTATTCTCAACCCACTCTATATGGGATACTCCGAGCGAAAAGGAATTGTATACAAGTTTGACCTGAAGGGAGGCTACAGGTTTACAGAAAATCTGGAATTGGGGCTTCGCTTTAAAGGAGGTTACAGTATGAAACAACACAGATTTTATTTCAATATACCATTGACATTCAACTATAACCAGAAGCACAATGGATATCTGAAATTAGAAATCGGTAACGGTAATAGAATATCGAATAATCGTGTTGCACGAAAGATGTTAGGCATCAGCAAACCTGAAGATAACGATTTTCTAAATCCACTATTCTCAGAATATCCAGGATTGTCATTACCGGAAATCTCAACAGATATTGATGCTAATAACAGGAAACTGACAGAGTTTAAAGATGATTATCTTCGTCTAACTAACCACTGGAGTTTCAACGACTATGTCGGTTTTGAAGTAGGTTTAGTTTCACATCAACGAAAAGCTGTAGTAGAAAGTTTCTATAAACTGTTTAATAATCCAAGCAAATATGTATCAGTAGCACCAGCTGTAGCTTTAGAACTCTTACCATGGGGTAAGAAAGGCTCTATCTTTAAAATAGACTATGAAAAGGGATGGAAAAACCTACTAGGTTCAAATATAGACTACGAACGGGTAGAAGCAGATGCACAAACTATTTTTCAAGCATCACGCCGTCAATCATATTCTATAAGGTTAGGAGCTGGCTTTTATACCCGCAAAGGTGATCATTGGGACTTCGTTGACTATACCAATTTCCATGACGACAATATTCCTGGAGGCTGGAATGATAGCTGGAGTGGAGAATTCGAATTACTGCCATCCCAATGGTATAATGCCAGTGATTATTACGTTCGCGGAAATTTCACTTATGAAGCTCCCATGATTGCAACTGCATGGCTCCCCCTGATTGGGAAATATATAGAAGCAGAGCGTCTGTATGTAAGCTGTCTTGTTGTAAACCATTTACACCCATATACAGAATGGGGATATGGAGTAACAACAAGAGCTATTACATTAGGATTCTTTGCAGCCTTCAAAAACACGAAGTATAATGGCATAGGCTGTCGCTTCGGTTTTGAACTATTTAGAGATTGGTAATATTCATAAAAGCATGGATAAAACATGATTTCTAGGGCACAATATCAATAACATCATAAAAAAATCAAAAAATGAGTTCACAACTAACTGTTTATAAAGCAAGTGCAGGATCAGGTAAAACATTTACTTTGGCTCGCGAGTATATGACACTCGTGATAGCTAATCCTGCTTCCTACAGAACCATTCTTGCAGTAACCTTCACCAACAAAGCTACTGAAGAAATGAAAATGCGTATCTTAGGAAAATTATACGAAATTGCACACGGACTACCAGAAGCAAACGATTATGTAAATCAAATACAACAGGCTTTACCATATCTTTCATCCAAACAAATTCAGAAAAATGCAGAATCAGCCCTGCATTTGCTCATACATAATTATAACTATTTCCGGGTTATGACCATCGATACGTTCTTTCAGAGTGTATTGAGAAATCTAGCACGTGAACTTGATCTGACTGCCAATTTACGGATAGAACTCAATGACTATCAAATAGAACAGCATGCCGTTGATGAACTTATAGAAAGTCTTGAAGATACCGATCGTCTACTTTTCTGGATTATGGATTATATCAAAGAAAATATTGATGATGATAAGAGTTGGAATGTCATAGGACAGATCAAGAAATTCGGTGAGAACATATTCAAGGATTATTACAAAGCTCATTCCGACAAGCTGACAGAATTGATGGAACAAGAAGATTTCTTCAAGGATTTTACCGACCGAATGAAAAAGATGCGCAATAAGGCAAAAGAGCAGCTTAAAGAAATTGCTGCTACTTTTTTCGATTCCCTTGAAGAAGAAGGCTTTACGTCAGACGACTTAGCTGGAAAAACGAGAGGTATTTGGAGCTATTTCAACAAGCTGAAAAATGGCAAATACAGTGATGATGATCTACATAATGATACTTTCTGTAAATGTCGGGAAAGTCCGGAAGCATGGGTCAAAAAATCTGATGTAAAAAATTGTACTGATATCTTCAATTATGTAGAATCGGTGCTCTACCCTATTCTGCTGTTTGCAGAAGATAATCGTCCAAGACTCACCCGAATCTTCAAAAGTACCGATCTGACCATAAAGCATCTTAATCAGCTCCGCCTTTTGGGAAGCATAGATAAAAAAGTCAGGGAGATGAACAGAGAGGCAAACCGTTTCCTTTTGAGCGATACTCAGACCTTGCTCAACTCACTGATAAAGGATAGCGATTCGCCATTCATCTTTGAAAAGATTGGCACTCAACTCGACCATATAATGATAGACGAGTTCCAAGATACCAGCACCATCCAATGGAAGAACTTTAAAGTGCTGCTCGAAGAAACCATGAGTAGAGAAGATGCAGGTAACCTCATTGTTGGTGACGTAAAACAAAGTATTTACAGATGGCGATCCGGCGATTGGAGACTGCTCAATAATATCGATAAAGAATTTAATAAAAGCGCGAAAAAAGTAAGCATAGAAACTTTGGGTACCAACTACCGCTCTGATAGAAACATCATTGAGTTTAACAATGCTTTTTTCACAGAAGCAGTAAAGTTGGAGATTGAAGACCTGAAAGATATATGTCCTGAGGAATGTAAACAGCTGGAAAACGCATATAGCGATGTCTGCCAGCAAGTACCAGTCCACCATTCTAATCCTAATGGTTCTATCAGTATTCAGCTCCTGGGCGGTGAAAATATTGAAGACAGAATGATGCAAACAACCTTGGACACTGTAGACAAGTTGGTTGAAAGAGGTGTTCCTTGCAACAAAATAGCAATCCTGGTAAGAAGCAACCGTAACATACAGGACATTGCTGAGTATTTTATGAACCATTCCGACTATCCGTTGGTTTCAGATGAGGCATTCAGGCTGGATGCCTCCCAAGCAGTATGCACATTGGTTAACGCTCTCTACATACTGGTACACCCAAATGACAATATTGCATTAGCAACTCTCAACAAGTTTTGTGACACATATTCTGTAGCAGGAAATATGCCGGAACAACTTTTGACCAATCGTTCTGAGTATCTGGAAATGCCACTGTTCGATCTCACAGAACGCCTTTTTGCAGAACTTAAACTTGGCGAAATAAAAGACATGATCAAGCAAACTGCCTACATCTGTACTTTTTATGATTGCTTAAGTAAATATCTCACAGATAACAGTAGTGATATCACTGGATTTCTGAAAGAGTGGGATAACCGTATCCACGAAAAAAGCATTCATAGCGATGGCGATGGAGGTATCAGATTCCTTACTATACATAAGAGTAAGGGACTGGAATACGATCATGTTATCATGCCTTACTGTGACTGGCAACTAGAAAAAGCCACCACTATCTGGTGCACACCGCAAGAAGCTCCATACAACGAGCTTCCACTGGTACCTATAGATTTCAGTGCCAAACTGATGAAGCAAAGTATATATGAAGCAGATTATAATCATGAACATCTGCAAAACATAGTCGACAATTTGAATCTGCTTTATGTAGCCTTCACACGTGCCAGTCATAACTTGATTGTAATTGGCAAACGAGCTAATAGTGCATATCGTTCTGCCATTATCGAATCCGTACTCGACAAGGTAGCCAGTCGACTTGAAGCTAATGATGTAAAGATGGAGTTAACAGGAATAGGTTCTGATGCCAAAACAGATGACATATCTTTCTGCTATAATGAAATATATGTACCTGATTCTTCCAAGAAATCAAACGAGAAGAAGGATACAAACGTGCTATCAGCCTATTCTCAACCTTTAGAAATTGAAATAAATGTTACGCCTGAAATGCCAGAATTCAGACAAAGTAACCAGAGCCGTGATTTTATAAAGCGTGATGAAACTGAAGAACAACAGAAGTTTTATATCAAAATGGGTACCATTTTGCACAACCTCTTTTCTACAATCCGCACGGTTGATGATATTAATGGAGCCCTGAAACAGTTGGAGTTAGACGGACTTTTATACGATCAAGAACTCACACCAGAGAAAATAAAGGAGATGATCAGGAAAAGACTTGAATCACCAAAGGTCGCAAAATGGTTTGATAAGGAACTGACCATACTAAATGAATGTTCTATCCTGACAGTTGAAAATGGAAAAGTGGCTGAATACCGTCCAGACCGCGTGATGCAAAACTCAAAAAATGAAACCATCGTGGTAGACTTCAAATTCGGTAAACAGAAAGTAGAACACCATGAACAGGTTAGAAAATACATCGGTTTATTAAGAAGCATGGGACATCACCGAGTAAAAGGTTATCTATGGTATGTATACCCTAACAGAATAGTTGAAGTAATAAAATAATATGGTTCTATTGCCCCTTTCAAAAAAACAGGGCAACAAAAAGAACAGTTGCAAACATTGAAAAGTCCATTAAGATATGAAAGCATTTTTAAAATATGTAGCAAGAGATATACTCGAGAAATATGGAAACAATCTCAGCGACATTGCCGTCGTGTTCCCAAACAAACGCGCCGCTCTTTTCCTCAACGAGAGTCTGGCCCGTTTGACTGATCACCCTATCTGGTCGCCATCTTACATAACAATCAGCGACCTGTTTCGCAAACATAGCACATTGAAAGTTGGAGACCCAATCAAACTTGTTTGCGATTTACATAAAACATTCGTAGCCTGCACTGGTATTGATGAGACCCTCGACCATTTTTATGGATGGGGACAACTTCTTATCACAGATTTTGACGATATTGATAAAAACATGGCAGAAGCAGAAAAACTCTTTGCCAATCTTAGCAATATACATGAACTTGATGACATCTCATATCTTACAGAAGAACAGAAAACGCTGATTAAGAAATTTTTCAGCAATTTCAACGATGATCACAACTCAGAACTCAAAAAGAGATTTCTACAATTATGGAGCCATTTTCTTGATATCTATAAGCAGTTCAACATGCGTCTTGAAGAACAAGGATTAGCTTATGAGGGGGCTCTATACAGGAAAGTTGTAAATGATGAAAATATCAAATTCCAACACAAGAAATATCTCTTTGTCGGTTTTAATATGATGCAAGTAGTAGAACGGAAACTCTGCGACCGCTTGATGAAAGAGGGTAAAGCACATTTCTATTGGGACTACGATGACTATTATATGCAAAACAATCATGAGGCAGGTCACTACATTCGTGAATATCTCAAATATTATCCTAACGAATTGAATGATATGCCTCCTCGCGATCTTCGTGAAATTTATCATAACTTTGATAACAATAAAGACATTACATACATTTCGGCATCTACAGAAAACATTCAGGCCCGTTATGTAAACCAATGGCTTAAAGAAAAGAAACGCTATAAATATGGAAAAAAAGTGGCTATAGTATTAGCCGATGAAGGATTATTACAAAGTGTTATACATAGTCTTCCTACAAACGAAGACATCAAGTCGTTGCCAGATTATTCTGAGAACGACAAGTTAGCATATAACATAACATTGGGCTATCCGCTTCAACAGACACCATTCTACAGCTTGCTGCAACAACTCATCAAGTTGCAGGGCGTAGGTCACCCCAAGCATAGTAACAACTATCGCTTACACAATGTGCTCATGGCGCTCCGTCATCCATACACACGCTATATTTCTCAAAATTATAGCAAACTCTTGAGCGCTCTTGACGAGCAGAAGCAGTTCTACCCTACCCGCCAATTCCTAAGCATGGATGGTGATGAAGGCTTGTCACTGCTTTTCAAAGATTTGGGTGAGACTGCAACAGAAAATGAATACAACTTGAGACTCATCCAGTATCTGCTGGATATTTTGAAGACAATAGGTGTGAATAGTAAAGAACAGGACGATCCTTTATTCCAGGAATCGCTCTTCAGAACTTATACCTTATTGAACCGTCTGCAAGAACTCATCCAGACAGGAGACTTAGCTGTAGACTGCATCACTCTGGAACGACTCATCCAACAGCTCATCCAATCTACAAGTATTCCATTCCACGGAGAACCTGCAGAAGGAATACAGGTAATGGGTGTATTGGAAACCCGAAATCTTGATTTCGAGCATATCTTAGTACTCTCATGCAACGAAGGGAAACTGCCGAAAGGTGTGAACGATGCTTCATTTATTCCCTATTCATTGAGAAAGGCATATGGTCTTACCACAATTGATAACAAAGTAGCTATATACGCCTATTATTTTCACAGTCTGCTCCAACGCTCACACGACATCACTTTATGTTACAATAACGCAACAGAAGATGGCCAATCGGGTGAGATGAGCCGTTTTATGCTACAACTCCTGGTAGAAAGCCATCATGACATCGAGCGCTTTTCTTTGGTCGCAGGACAAAACACACTGCGTCCTACTTATGAACCAATAGAGAAAAAACTGCATACGCTCAGCCAGCTCAAGAATTTGAAAATGCTTACGCCAACATTTCTGAATACATATTTGAGATGTGAAAAGCAATTCTACTATAAATATGTAGAAGGACTGATTGAGCCAGATGAAATTGATGAGGACGAAGTAGACAACAAAGTATTTGGAAATATATTCCATCGGGCAGCAGAGCTGTTCTATCTGGGATTAGCAAGCAGCGATGCTCTGACAACAGACGGTAAAGGAGAACTCAAACTGACTCGTCCTATCGTTGTATCAAAAGAGCAACTAGAGCAAGCCTTAAAAGATGAATCGCTTGTTTATCGCCTGGTAGATCAGGCGTTCAGAGAAGAACTCTTTAAAGTTAGCGCTGCAGGGTATCGTCCAAAATATAATGGTCTGCAACTGATTAACAAAGAAGTAATAGCAAGATATATCCGGCAACTTGTCACGATAGATATGCGACAGGCTCCATTCACCATACTCGGATTAGAGCTGGTTGTAAAAACTGACGTCGAAGTAGAAACAAGTATCGGCAATTTATCTCTGTCAATAGGAGGTTTTATCGACCGACTGGACGCTGTTGCAGCTAACGGTCATGCAAATGGCAATAATCTTGCAGAACGAATCCGCGTGATAGACTATAAAACAGGACGTATTTCAACAACACGTCCAAGAGAACTGAGCGAAGTGTTTGATCCATCCATGCTCAACAAGCATACAGATTATTATTTACAATCTATGCTCTACTCGATTATTGTAAGACACAACAGAAATCTGAATCCGGCTCAAGAGCCCGTATCTCCAGGCTTGCTGTTTATACAAAATGCAGGAGCAGAAGATTATGATCCGACATTAAAAATGGGCAAGGAACTCATCAGTAGCATAGATGTATACGAAGAAGAGTTTATGAAACAACTGAAAGTTCTCATCGCCAACATCTTTGACAAGGACCAGCCATTCCGACCTACAGATGATAAGCATCGTTGCGAATACTGTCCATACGCAGCTTTATGCAAGTCATAGAAACATATATAATATGTGGAAACCAAAATGATTGGTTAAAATGCGCAAAATACTTGCTTTTTTGAATTATTCTATGTATATTTGCAAAAAGAATTATTGAATATGACAGAAAAAGAAATAAACAAGATAGTTAGTGAGAACTTAAACTATGTAAAATCAGTAGCCAACCAGTATAAAGGTAAAGGCGTTGAGTTTGATGACTTGGTTAGCGAAGGAACGCTGGCAATGCTTATGGCAGCCAAAAAGTTCCAAGCCGACCGGGGCACCGATTTTGTGGCTTATGCCGGTCCATTCGTTCACAAGGCTATATCACAGGCCATCGATAAACAATCAGGACTTTATCGTTTACCGAAAGACCAGAAGAAATATGCCCCAAGAAACGCAGACAAGGCTGTATCTGTAGATGCGCCACTAAGCGCAAACAATCCGTATACCCTATTAGACATATTAAACGATCCGGATGTAAAGATTGCAGATGATACCCTGAATATAGAAATGATGAAGAAAAAGATGGCAGAAAGCATTGCAGATTTATTGCCACGAGAGAAAGAAATCATCACCAAATTCTATGGTATAGGTGTTCCTAAGGAAACGATGGCTGAAATTGCTGAAGATATGGGGCTCAAACGCGAGCGAGTTCGCCAGATACGAAATCTGACCATACGCAGATTGAACAGGAGTATCCGCCACCAGGCATTGAGAAACTACTTCAAGAGGTAACTCGCAATAGTTTGTAAAAACAAAAAGGAGGGTGAATCATTAACTTATGATACACCCTCCTTTTTGTTTCATGTTCTAGTTATTAACAATTAAACTTACTCCAATCCCTTAAAATGATTAGCACGATATTGACGGGGAGTAACGCCTATTCGCTTGAAGAAATTAGCATAGAAACTCTGACGGGTATTGAAACCAGCCATTTCGCTGATACCTTCTACACTCATTCTTGCATAACGTTTATCGGTAAGTAAAGACATAGCATCGTTTACTCGATAATCATTCACCAACTCGGCATAATTCTTATGAAATCGAGTTGCGCATACAGCAGAAATATAGCGAGAGTTAGTATTCAAATCCTCTGCAAGTTTCTTGGAACTATAGTCTGGGTCCTTGTACTTTCTTTCAGTCACAAGAACACGGATTATCTCGTCGCGAAGGCGGTCCTTAGTTTCTTCACTCAGCATAGATTGATATCTTGCTATTTTTTCTTTTTTAGGTTGAATATTGTACTTAGCCATAGTTATGTTATAAAATTTATTACAACAAAGGTACAACTTTTATTTAGAACGACCAAATTTTTTCTCACTTTTTTGAAAAATAAACACAAAAAAGTCGTTTATATGAAATAAAATGGTTATTTTTGCATTAATTTTCAAGCTCAAAGCCGAGTATATCATAATTATTAGTCAAGAAGCATAGATATGAAGCAAATATTGTGGTTTATAAAAACGTATTTTACGTTTGTCATTTTGTTCAGTATTCAGAAACCATTTTTCATGATATTGGAAAAGGCTTCTACTACACAACCTATCGATAATATCTGGAGCGAAATGCCTACAGTGATGTGGTACGGTTTATCACTCGACCTCTCTATGGCTGGTTACCTCACCGCACTACCGGGTTTGTTGCTCATCGCAATGATTTGGTTTCGTAAGGAGATTATACGTCCCATTCTGAATGCTTATTTTATACTGGCATCTTTCCTGGTTTCCATTACATTCGTACTGAATGCAGGATTATATCCATATTGGAACTTCCCACTAGATAGCACACCATTATATTATTTCTTTACTTCGCCAAAGGATGCACTTGCGAGTGTTGGAGGGCTTTACATCTTTCTTGCTCTCCTCATCACTGTGCTGCTTACCATAGCCGTCTGGTTCGCACTCCGCATGCCTCATACCCAGAAGCGCTATTCCAGCAGATACAGCAACTATGGTTTTGGAGATTTCGGCAGTGGTCGTAGAACACGCTACTCTGACATAGAGCATCATCGTATGCGCCATTCTCTTATTCTGTTGCTGCTTACTGCCCTTCTCTTCATCCCTATCAGAGGAGGATTTACTGTATCTACAACAAATACAGGAAAGGCATATTTCAGCCAAAATGCGTTTTTGAATCATGCTGCCGTCAATCCGATGTTCAGCCTGTTTGAATCACTTACCCATCAGGAAGATTTTGCATCGCAATACCGATACATGTCAGAAGAAGAAGCTAACAAGCTCTTTGCTCAAATGGTAAGTTCAAGCGACCAGAATACCTACCCGCTCCTGAATGAAGAAGCTCGGAAAAACGGAAAGCCGGATATACTTATTATCATTATGGAAAGCTTTGCCAACGACATCATGCCTTCCGTCGGAACACATAAAAACGTAGCAGTCTGCTTGGACTCAATAGCCAAAAAGGGAATTTTCTTCCCAAGATTCTATTCCAACACTTTCCGCACGGATCGTGGTCTGGTTGCTGTTTTGAGCGGTTATCCAGCACAACCTACAACCAGCATCATGCGCTACCCGGCAAAATCTGCACAATTACCATCATTGGCACGTTCATTGGCTAAAGCAAAGCATTACGGCAATGCATATTATTATGGTGGTGATGTTGATTTTGCCAACCAACGCTCTTGGCTGGTTTCCCAGGGCTATGAGAGAATCATTTCAGATAGTGATTTCCCTATAGAAGACAAATTGAGCAAATGGGGAGTACACGATCATATCGTAGCCAACAGGCTGCTTGCAGACCTCAGAAAAGAACAGAATGCCAAACAGCCTATGCTGAGAGTATTCCAGACATCAAGCAGTCATGAGCCATTCGATGTACCATATAGCAGACTGAAAGACAAGCGTTTAAATGCATTTGCTTACACTGATAGTGTCATAGGTCATCTTCTGCGTGAATACAGCAAATTGCCTAGATGGAAAAATACTTTGGTATTACTCGTTGCCGATCATGTTGGCGCATACAAAGAACATCTTGACAACTTTGACCGCAGCCGCTATCAGATTCCACTTATCATGACCGGTGGAGCTATAGCTCGCCCAATGAATGTTAAGCTCATAGGAAGTCAGCATGATATAGCAGCCACACTGCTCGGACAATTAGGCATTCCTCACAAAGACTTCTTGTTCAGCAAGAATATGTTGAGTGATGCTACTCCTAAATTTGCATTCTTTGATGTACCCGATGCTTTCGGCATGGTATCAGAGGAGAACTCTATCATCTACGACAACAAATCCAAAAAGGTTGTTTATAATAAAGGCAAAAAAGATTATAACCTGAAGCGAGGCATGGCTTATCTTCAGAAGTTGTACGATGACTTGAGTGCAAAATAGCCCAAACGACAGGGCAACAGATTTTCAGAAACAAGAAAGCGAACATTACAGAATTTCATAAAGAAAGACTATGATAGAATTACTTCATCAAATAGAACAGATTGATACGCAGATTTTTCTGTTTTTCAATGGTTTTCACAACGAGTATTGGGATTACTTCATGATGATTTTCTCAGACCGTTTTGTATGGGTTCCGTTCTATGCCAGTTTTATCTTTGTACTGCTAAAGAATTTTCCTGTCAAGGTTGTGATGAGCACTATAGTTGTCATCACTCTGATTATCTTGTTTTCAGACCAGACTGCATCAGGAATTCTGAAGCCATTGGTAGCAAGAATGCGTCCCAGCAATCCTGATAATCCTATCAGTCCGATGGTACATGTTGTTCAAGGATATCGGGGTGGCAGATATGGCTTCCCATCTTCTCATGCAGCCAATGCATGGAGCATGGCCTTCTTTGCACAATATCTGGTTCGCCGGAGCAAACTCACGATATTCTTATGCCTGTGGGCATTGATAACCAGTTATTCCCGAATGTATCTCGGTGTACACTATTTTGGCGACATCCTGATTGGTACCCTCATTGGTTTTCTCTATGCCACCTTATATTATTATATATTTCAGTATTTTTTAAGAAAGCATACCGAACGTTTTAAGCCCAATCACGACATCAGATTTGCAAGCGTCCCTATCATTACGGGGCTCGTTTCTATTTGGGTAATCATTTGTACCAGTGGAATACTGTCTTTCTATAGCATACCACTGAGATAAACAAATGTATAAAAAGAGTTAGCTTATAAAAACGGTTTAGATTAACATTATTATTAACATATAAAATTTAAAGATTATGAAGAAATTATCAATTCTTGCATTTGCTATGGGCCTGATGGCTTTCACAGCATGTTCTGAGAAAAAGGCACCAGCACCTGCACCAGCTCAGGCAGAACAGACAGTTGTAACCGATTCTGCATTTCAGGCTGCAGCAGCCGGTGAATATAAGAGCGCAGATGGTGAGCGTAGTGTAACATTGAACAGTGATTTCTCTGTTAAAGTAAAAGGCCTTGATAAGGAATTTTACAAGTGGGAATTGCCAGCTAAGCCAGAAGGTAAAGCAGCTGTGATTATCCTGAGCCGCAAGGGTCTTGATGCCGATGTTCAGGAACAGGCAACACTCGATACAGAAGAAGGTTCTATCATTATTAAGAACGAAACATTCCGCAAAAAGTAATAGAATATGAACCTGGTATAAAATGCAAAACGCCCTCGCTTCACAGCGAAGGCGTTCCTTTTGGTATTAGTTTCATTTAAGGTAAAAAGATTGTATTCAGGATAACGATGCAAAGGTAGACATATTTTTCGAAACGAACGAATCTTTTTATATGTTTAAAAACATATTTTGTGAATTATCGCTCCCAAAACAAAATTATCTGCCAGATAATTTCGGTACTTACAATTAAATTTGTATCTTTGCACCATAAATTTAAAAATTATTCTTTTTATTGAATTATGGCAATTAATGAAGAAAACAATTTGGAAGAGAAGAAAAGTATCTCTTTCGTAGAACAGTTAGTTGAGGAAGACCTCAAAGAAGGCAAAAACGGAGGACGAATCCAGACGCGTTTTCCGCCAGAGCCTAATGGTTATCTGCATATCGGCCATGCCAAAGCTATCTGCATGGACTTTGGTGTTGCTGAGAAATATAATGGTGTTTGCAATCTTCGTTTTGATGACACTAACCCTAGCAAGGAAAACAATGAATATGTAGAGAATATTCTTCAAGACATCCAGTGGCTCGGTTTCAAGTGGGGTAATATCTACTATGCTTCTGACTACTTTGAGAAGCTTTGGGATTTTGCTGTCTGGATGATCAAGAAGGGCAATGCCTATATTGATGAACAAACTGCTGAAGAAATTGCACAGCAGAAGGGTACTCCTACCTCTCCGGGTACTGCTAGCCCATATCGTGATCGCCCAATCGAAGAAAGCCTTGCTTTGTTTGAGAAGATGAATACTCCTGAGGCCGTAGAAGGCAGCATGGTTCTTCGCGCAAAACTCGATATGGCGAATCCAAATATGCATTTCCGCGATCCTATCATGTATCGTATCATCCATACTCCTCATCACCGTACAGGAACTAAATGGCATGCATATCCTATGTATGATTTCGCTCACGGACAGAGTGACTACTTTGAAGGGGTAACCCACTCTATCTGTACATTGGAATTTGTACCTCACCGTCCGCTTTACGATAAGTTCATCGACTTCTTGAAGGAGAAGGACGGAACTGCAGATGTATTAAACGACAATCGTCCACGTCAGATTGAGTTCAACAGATTGAACCTCACTTATACAGTAATGAGCAAGCGTAAGCTTCACCAGCTGGTTGATGAGAAACTGGTTATCGGATGGGACGACCCACGTATGCCTACTCTTTGCGGAATGCGCCGTCGCGGTTACTCTCCTGAGAGTATTCGTATGTTTATCGACAGTATCGGTTATACTAAGTTCGATGCTCTCAACGATATGGCCTTACTCGAAGCATCTGTTAGAGAAGACTTGAACAAGAAAGCATGTCGTGTGAGCGCAGTACTTGATCCTGTAAAACTCGTAATTACCAACTATCCGGAAGGTGAAACAGAGGAAATGGAAGCAATCAATAATCCAGAAAATGAAGCTGATGGCACACACACCATCACATTCTCTAAGAATCTCTGGATAGAGCGTGCTGACTTTATGGAAGATGCTCCTAAAAAATTCTTCCGTATGACTCCGGGTAAAGAAGTTCGTCTGAAGAATGCTTACATCGTTAAGTGCACGGGATGCACAAAGGACGAAAATGGCGTTATTACTGAGATTCAGGCAGAATACGATCCTATCAGCAAGAGCGGCATGGAAGGTGCCAACCGTAAGGTTAAGGGTACATTGCATTGGGTATCAGCTGATCACTGCGTAAAGGCAGAGGTGCGCGAATACGACCGTCTCTTTGTGGTAGAAAATCCATCTGCTGATGAACGTGACTTTCACGAGTTGCTCAACCCGGATAGCTTCCACGACTATCCTAACTGCTATGTTGAGGAATATGCAGCCAGCAAGAAGCCAGGTGAATATCTCCAGTTCCAGCGTATCGGTTATTTCATGGCCGATCTTGATTCTACTGCAGAAAAACCTGTATTCAACAAAACCGTTGGTTTGAAGGATACATGGGCAAAACAGAATAAATAAATAAATCACCTATATCTGTCTCAGTTTCAACAGCTGAGACAGATATTATTTAGATTCAAGATAACAAATGAATACAGCAGAGCTTTTTCTTTGGATACTCGACAATTTAAATTACTGGGTAGTAGCCCTTTTCATGGCTATCGAGAGTTCATTCATCCCATTCCCATCAGAGGTGGTTGTTCCACCTGCAGCATGGAAAGCCATGGATCCTGATAGCGGAATGTCGTTTATCCTAGTCATCGTATTTGCCACCATTGGTGCCAATATCGGTGCACTTATCAACTATTATTTAGCTAAATGGGTAGGCCGCCCTATCATCTACCGTTTTGCCGACAGCCGCATCGGACATATGTGCCTGATAGACCGCCAAAAGGTAGAAGTTGCAGAAGAGTTTTTCCGCAAGCATGGAGCCGCATCCACTATTTTTGGGCGCCTGGTACCAGCTGTCCGCCAATTAATCAGCATCCCAGCTGGTTTGGCAGGTATGCATGTAGGCAAATTCTTGCTCTATACCACAATCGGTGCTGGCATCTGGAATACTGTTTTAGCAACCATCGGTTGGGGTATTTACCAATATACAGACTATAAAACAACTCAAGATGTATATCAGCAGGCATTAAAGTATAGTCATGAGCTCGGTTACATCATCTTGGCTCTTGCCGTTGTTATTGTAGCTTTCCTTGCATACAAGGGGCTCAAGAAGAAATAAGAAACTATCCCCCATCCTGCTTTCTCAAGCGGGATGGGGGATTTTTCTTCAGTATAATTCCCCGCACTTCACGGAAAACGATGAGGTCTATATGCCACGAATAAAAGGTGGCGTATAGACAATCATGACTACCTGCTATACCCATACCCAGTCTATATGCCACGATAAAAAGGTGGCGTATAGACCCTTGATTATATGGTGATATTCGTAATCTACATCTCCGCTTTCTGTTTTTTATGAATTGCTCAGATTCTTAATGATATCTAAAGGCAGCTGGGTAGCCTTGGCAACCTGTTCGGCAGAAAGTCCCA
>OODO01000245.1_pt1 | contig 55785 bp, 50 predicted proteins | sample 1671261 | NCBI WGS metagenome assembly OODO01 (sample SAMN06348138, study PRJEB24527) | human gut metagenome | biome: human gut; feature: ankylosing spondylitis patient; material: feces | host: Homo sapiens | place: China | collected 2015-10 | reverse complement strand
ATCGCCCTGGGTATAATAGCAATCAGCAAGGCGCCCTGTAAGGGCAAAAGCCTTACAACACCAATCTTCCTTAATCCCGGAACACGAATTTTTCATTATATTCCACATTATATAATTCCAAGAATGCTCTATATTCCTCTGCAAACGAATGCTTGGTGTGATGCTCTTTCTGATTGTCAATATATTGCAATGTTTTGTCCACAACGGATTGACTGATGGAATATGCGGCATAACCACCCTGCCATGCGAAAAAATGATAATAACCCGGATCAAGGTCCTTTATCCATCTACTGCTGTTTCGCTTGATTTCCTCAACTATTTCGGAAATCGTGACATCTTTTGATAATATGAACAATACATGTACATGATCGCCTATACCACCAGCCTTTATCTCGGTACATCCCGCTGTCTTTACAAGTTTGCCGATATAACAATGGAGTCGTTCCAAATCATTTTCACGGATTTGGGGGCTCGTTGATTTGATGTGGAAGATCAAATGGATGTAAATCTTTGATAAGGATTGCGCCATATTTTTAAAGCTTTTGCCCTTACAGGGCGTTGGTTTGTATATCATAATACCCAGGGCGTTGCCCTGGGCTAGGAGCTTCTGCCCTTTACCTTTCCCTTCGGCCGGTGACCGTTGGTTCAGGGCGTGTGGGGACATGATGGTGTTCTGATGCCTGGGGCGTGTGGGGCTTACATGCGAAACTTGAGTTTTTTATGAATTGTTCAGATTCTTAATGATTTCCAAAGGTAGCTGGGTAGCTTTGGAAACCTGTTCGGCAGAAAGTCCCATTGCCAGCAATCGTTGTGCTGTTTCTGTGTTGGCCTCATGCTTGCCTTCTGCTCTACCTTTCTCCATACCTTTCGCCATACATATTTTCCTCCCCAGTTCTATACCCTCCGCAAGACCTTCTTGCTTCGCCGTATCAATGCAGTTCTTGATATCCCGATATGCCATCTTACTTGCTTCATACTCCCTCATTTCCTGCGGAGTAAACTTGGCTATTTCGGCTTCCTCGAAGAGGCGGTCGAAAACCTTGTCGCACAACTCCTTTGGGCGTTGGGTAAGTTTATAGAGGTTCTTCAGCGCATAAAGCCACTTCTCGTAGAGCGTTTCCAATTCTCCTAGTGTCTTATTGAATTTAGCTAGTACTACATAGATAAACTCCTGCTTGTCGTAGGAAATCTTGTGGGTAGCGGTATTGCACAACTGTACATGATGGCGGGTTTTCTCCTTGTCGAAGGCATCCTCATACATGTTGAAATTGAGCAGCGCAACAGTATAGACATGATTAATCTTGAAATCCCAGTCGTTCCCCTTGGGTGCCTGTTCACGGATAGGGAAGGTTGAGTAGAAGAGGGAGCGGTCCTTGAAATACGCCTGATAAGCATTCTGCATTTCAACGATGAACTTCTCGCCGTTTTCGCCCTCACAATATACATCGAAGATGTCTTTGCGGTCGGTATAGCCATCTCCCACATGCTCCGGGTTCAGATACGATACGTCCTTTACAACCTGTCTGCCATTAAACAAGCTGTTGAGGAAGCAAATGAGCAAATCCTTGTTCATCGCTGTTCCGAAAATTCGCTTGAAACCGAAGTCGGTCAGCAAGCTGATATATCTTTCTTCTACCTGTTTCATAATCATCTGTATTAAAAATCCATGCCGCAAAGTTACGGTTTTATTTTCATATCTGCAAGAGTTTTCTAGGAAAAGTTACGGAAAAAGTTAGGAACCCACATATTTTATGTTATAAGGTAAATATCTGTGTAAATCTGAGATAAGGGTCTATATGCCACGATGAAAAGGTGGCGTATAGATCCTTGATTATATGGTGATATTTGTAATCTACATCTCCGCTTTCAGCATCTTTATCTCCTCTGCCGAAGGAAAGAGAAGAAGCAGAACGCAGGCTAAACGCAAGCAGCACGCCCTGAAAGGGCAGAAGCCCCAGAAGCAGCACGCCCTTTACCTTTGCTTTATTCTTCGGCCAGCGATTTTCAATTCCCCTACGCGCCGGTGACCGTTATATTGGGGTACAAGAACCAGCGTGATGCCATTCAGCGACATGTTGAAAAGTTTGATGTTGACTTTTATCCTGAGAACCGACACCACCACATGACTCAGACATGGAAGTGGCTGCGTCAATAGACCCTGCAAATAACAGCATCGCTACATGAGCGACATTCTCTGTTGTCGCTATATCATTATCCTCTGGAATCTGAACCTCATTAGTAAAGACATCTTTGACTGAGTTCGGAATCCACACCTTTTTGACTCCATCGCCAATACTGATTGTGAATGCCTTTTTTGTAGGTCGAGGATGGCGACTTGGTTGTTGCTACTGTGAAGGAAGGACTCAACAAGCCTTATCATGACAACAAGGGAATCGTATGGGTGAAGAATGGTGCCGACAAGCGTAAAGTGTTCGATAATGCTGAACTTGCAGAAATGATGACCGACTGCGGTAGTTTTGCACCAGACGATGCTGGTGTTAGGGATGCAACTGTCAACGACCTTGATGCAACGACCATCAAGCAGTTTCTTGGCAACCGTTTTGATAGAGTGTTGGAAAAGAAAGGCTTGACAGGTGACGCTTTTAATGAAGCATCACTTGATATGATATGCTCTGCCATCGCTAAGGGGCATGACTGTGAGAAGATACTTCGCAATCTGCGATTTATCCGTCCTGATGGTTCACTGACCGTTGCTGCCATGCTTCTGTTTGGCAAATACACCCAGCGCTGGATGCCAATGATGACAGCCAAGTGTATTTGTTTTGCAGGCAACAGTGTCGGCAGCAAAATATTCCGTGACAAGGTGAATGATGCGGATATGGAGGGAAACCTGCTTCATCAATATGACACGATCATGGATTTCTTCACTCGTAATCTGCATAATGTGCAGGTGGAAGATGAATTCAACAGCATGGGTAAGTTGGAAATACCTTATACCAGTTTGGTTGAGTTCACGGTAAACAGCCTTGTACATCGCTCGTTGAACATGAAAGCCCCTGTTCGCATTTTCATTTTCGACAATCGTGTTGAGATTCACAGTCCTGGTGCATTGCCTAACGGACTCACTATTGATGACATCAAGGCAGGAACTTCCATGCCTCGCAATATGTTCCTTTTTAACAATGCTATATACTTGCTGCCATACACTGGTGTTGGTAGCGGCATCACTCGTGCACTGGACGAAGATATCAATGTCACGTTTATGAATAATGACAAGGCACAGGAATTCGTGATTACTGTTTGGAGAAAAGAAAGTAACCAAGTCGAAGTTGAAAGTAACCAAGTCGAGGGAGAAAGTAACCAAGTTGGTAACGAAGTCCATGATAAAAGTAACCAAGTCGAGGGAAAAAGTAACCAAGTCGGTAACGAAGTCCATGATAAAAGTAACCAAGTCGAAAACCATAACACTGGACTTAGACACTCTGACACCGACTTTGACACTCGACTTAGACACTCTAACACTAAAAAAGTGTCATTGTCTAATAAGCAAAGGGATATAGTCAATTTCTGTTCAGTTCCTCGAACCACCGCAGAGATCATGGAACGCCTTGGTCTATCCAATCAAACCAAGAACCGTGAACGTTACATTACCTCCCTTGTTGCAGCCGGATATTTGCAGATGACAAACCCTGAAAATCCTACGGCAAGCAATCAAAAATACAAGAAAGTAGCAATAAAGTAGAATAATAATTTACAGGCATGGCTGCGTGGGGTTAAGAATATGACTGCATTGGGTTAAGAATATGACTGCATTGGGTTACGGATACGACTCCGTAGGCTAACGGAGACGTATCCTTCGGCTTGTCGAGATATCTGCGTCAGCTGATTGAGTCACTTGAGTTAGCTTACTGAACTACTTGGGTTAGCTGATTGAACTACTTGAGTTAGCTGACAGAGCTATATCAGTATTCTGTAGTATTACATGTGTATATTTTTCTAATTTAATGTCACATTTGCCACACTTATACTTAACTCTTTGATTATTAGAGGATAACGGGTGGCAATAAGGGGTGCTTTTATTGTCACCTTATTGCCACCTATTACCACTTTTGGCATAAAATCAGCAAAATAATGGTGTTTTTGAGGGATTTGCTACGTCCCGACGCAGCAAAAGTTACGTCCGGACGTAGTAAAAGATACGTCGTGACGTAATTTCAGAAGCGTTCTGGTAGCCATCAAGGAAAGGCTTTTTCGCATTTGCGAGAGACTTATTCATCTTTGGCTGTTGGATAATCCTATGCAGATAGTTGAGATATACAAATCTTGCGCCTCCAGCCACTGGGCGAACCTCCGCAGTCGGGCAATTAAGAAGGAAAGAACATATAAAAAAGCATAAAAAGTTTCTGATTTTTTCTCATAAATAAATTAAATTTTATATCTTTGCGCAAAATTAGAAACAATGACAGAACTATTGAGTATATTATACAAGCTGCGGATATTCACTTTGGATGAACTTTCTGAGGCTCTGAAAGACAAGGTGAAGGCGGTGGAGGCGTTGCTCGCTCGGTACAAGCAACAAGGGTGGATTGTAGCTATACGGCGCAATACCTATTGCATGAAGGATATTGCGTCGGGTTTACCTGTTTGCGACAAGTATGAGATAGGAAGCCACTTGTCACCTACAGCTTGCATCAGTTATCATACAGCATTGGAATTTCATGGATTGGCTCATCAACCCTTCAATGAGGTTTTTGTGAAAAGCATGACTCGCTTCAATCCCTTTTCTTTCGACGATGTAGATTATACCTATTGCCGACAAACAAAGGAAATCGTTGGTATGATGACTCCCAAGGGAAATCCTTATGTACGAGTAACGGATATGGAGAGTACGTTGTTGGATTGCTTTGACCGTATCGACCGAGCTGGGGGTATTGAGGAATTGCTGCATTGCATGGAGGGTATCGTCTTGCTCAATGAGGAAAGGCTCATCGATTATCTCGCAAGGTACGACAAGGCATTCCTGTACCAGAAGACAGGCTATCTGTTGGAGCGAATCAAGGAACAAGCCAACATCTCAGAATCCCTCTTGGAGCTGTGCCGAGCCAAGGGAACCAAAAGCGTCAAGTGGTTGACTAACAACGAAGAGTCGGATACATTTGTAAATAAATGGCGCATGTATGTGCCGCAAGAACTAACACCAAAGGAAGAATATGAACTCATATAACAAACAAGCTCTTGACATCATCGCCAAGGAGCAAGGCTTTATTCGCGACAACCTCGAAAAGGTGATGCGATTGGTGGAGATACTCAACTATTTCCATGACAGTCCTTTGCTGTCTAAATCTGCTGTTCGAGGATAAAGAGATGGTCAATAGAATCAAATTTCATCCTATGGCTTTGTGGAAGACAAGGAGTCGTTGAATGTTTTTTCTGTAAATTTTGAAAAAAGTTATTGTTTTGCTTAGTTTTTTGCTTGGCTCAACTGTATATACAGTATATGAACTATAAAACAGGGAATAGGCTATGAGTAAATATCTGAAAAGTTTGATTTTGCTTTCGGTGATAAGTATGGGCGTTTCTGCCCAACGTATCACTCGACAATATAATAATGTGTCATTTTCTGCGGCATTGAAGGATTTGAATGCTCGACAGGATAAGTATGTCATCAACTTTGTGTATGACGAGTTGGAGGATTTCAAGGTGACAAAGAACATCAAAAATGAAAGTGTTCCAGATGCCATCATGAACTTGATAGGTTTTTACCCTATCAAGATGAAACAAGTGGATAATATTATCATTGTAGAATGTATTCAAAAGACTTCTAACAGAATGATGGGACGCATTGTAGACACTCACCATCAACCAGTCGATTTCGCCAATGTCGCTTTGCTCAATGTTAGTGATTCCAGTTTTATCACGGGTGGTGTTACAAATGAGGATGGTCAGTTCGTAATTCCTTGCGAGGTGAAAAAGGCGATTGTAAAAGTGAGTTGTGTGGGCTACAAAACTTACTGTAATGCATATCGTACCGGTGAGGTTGGTGCCATAACCTTGGAGGATGCTACAATTAATCTGCAAAAAATTGTGATTAAAGGGCATCGCAAATACATATCAAGAGAAAACGGTAAACTTACGCTTGACGTTCAAAATTCCAATTTGAAAAATATTGGCAAGGCAACAGATGTAATCAAATATATTCCTGGGATGCTCTATACAAATGGAAAGTATGAGGTGTTTGGTAAGGGTGAGCCTGTCATCTATATAGATGGAAGAAAGCAGACTAATACTTCAGGGTTGTCACTCCTTTCTTCTACCAACGTGAAGTCTGTACAGCTCATAACAACCCCTGGGGCAGAATACGATGCAGAAACAAGGAGTGTCATAAACATCACTACCGTACACCATTCCTTGGATGGACTTTCTGGTATTGTGGGTGCGGAAATCTCCAAACATAAGAATTTGTCTAACAACGAGGAGGTCAACCTCAACATCCACAAGGGAGCTTTGGATATATTCCTCGCATATCAATATGACAATACGAGAAGTGACATCAGATATGATGTTAACCAGTTCAATTACGGGCAAGATACATTTCATGAGATTTCTGCTTCTGAATATTCCGACCGCTCTCACTCTCATGACTATAATGTTGGTATGAATTATGCCATAAACAAGAATCACACTATCGGCGGAAGATATTTGGGAAGCATCTCCAACTACAAGATGCTCGACTCTCCTTTCGACTATATGCAGACGTACAAGAATGATGAACTGCTGACATCAACAGACAACAAGACTGAAGAATCTGAAAAGGAAAGGTTTCACAATGTCAATCTGTATTATATCGGCAAACTAACAGACAACCTACAGCTCAACTTGGATGCCGACTATGTTTATGCTCAACTGAAACATAAGCAACAAGTGAGCGAGACAAGTAGAATAGATGCTGTCTCAGAAAGCACGCATATGCAAAACGACCAGCGAAATCGTGCGACTGCACTCAAAGGGGTGTTTTCTTGGAACATGAATAAGAATAATAGGCTTGATTTCGGAACGGATTTCAGTAAAATCAGTTCATGGGGTATGTCTGTAAACGAAGAAGGGAAGATAGCCGATGACCAATTCAAGAATAAGGAAACCAAGTATGCAGGATTTGCCACTTTTCGTTTGTCTGCCTCCAAATGGAAAGGAAGCATCGGGCTTCGCTATGAGTACATTCATGCCATCAACACAGACCAAGGAGAAGTAAAGAACAAGACCAATTATTCGGACTTACTTCCATCCCTTTCTCTTTCCACTATGTTTGGGAGAGTGGGGATGAATCTTGATTTCAGTAGCAGGGTCAGCCGTCCTTCGTTTCGTCAGTTGAACAACAGTGTGAGTTACAACAATCAATACCATTATGAGCAAGGCAACATTTATCTGAAACCGCAATACGTGTATGATACAGAACTTAGTGTGAATTATAGCATATTCGACTTCAAGTTGGATTATCAGTATATCAAGGATTACATCCATCCGACTGTCGTTGCTGTATCCGGCAAACCTGGAACGGTAACTTGGATGTCAACCAACGCCAAGGATTTCCAGCAACTAGGAGCGCAATGTGTTGTTTCACCTGTTTTTGGTTGTTGGCGACCTACTTTGACGATGGGTGTCTATAAACCTTATTTCACGCTATCATATAATGGAGAGCAATTAGACTACAATCATCCATACGGTCTCTTCGCTTTCCAAAATGTAGTGGCACTAAGGAACGATTGGCTTTTTCGATGTGATTTCTTTTGGAACATTAAGGGACATCATGGCATCTACGAGCAAAACGGTTATTCGTCATTCAATATGATGGTACAGAAACAGTTACTTAAAAAGAAATTGACGATAACATTGAAAGCAGAGGACTTGTTTGATAGCTCGAAGTTGAACGATGTAAAGAGGGTTAATTTTGTGGTGCAGAACAGAAAGGTGAATAACTTCAATCGCTGCATCATAGCTTCCATTAGTTACAACTTCAATAGTTTCAAAGATAAATACAACGGAAGCGGTTCTGCTGAGGATGCGATTAATCGTTTTTAGAAAAGTATTGGTTTTCAAATCAACCTCTAAAATGCAATACCCAAATTCTGTGTGATGAATATCTCAGGATTTATTAACCGAGATGTTCATCCACAGAATTTTCACTAATCAATATCAATCGTTAAAAAACATACATTTTATTGTGTATCCAATAAATTGTTATATTTTTGCAAACGAAAAGAGTTGTTTGACAAGCAAACATATGCACATTGCAGAAATTAGAACCGTTGCTAAATTATTACCTCTATTGAGGTAAAACACTCATAAATCGCTCATTTTAAGCTATTCTGAATATTTGGGCAGAATTTCAGATAAAATTTTTGCATCATATTCATCCAACAATCAACATAATACTTAGGTGAGCACTCTAACGACCACATTTCCCCGATGTCATCCATCAAAGCTTCATCAGGATGCTTTAGCAATGCTGCCCTCAAAGGTACGAAATGTTTTTGAAACAACCAAGGATTTTTGAAGATTATTTGTATTACGGTAATTACAATTTCAGTTATTACAGTTTTTTCCTGAGGGGGTATAAGGGTTTGAAGGTAGTAACAATCTGTTACTACAAATATTTATATATAAATATATATAATTATATATTTATATATACTTTTCTATACTTACATTTTAAAAGCGTGATATTGGGTCAAAATAAAACTGTAATAACTGAAATTGTAATTTGTAATCGATTTTTTAGCGGTATCGAGATGCATACTTTCATTGCCCCTAAAACTATGACTATCTCATCACAAAGCTATGAGTTATGACCCGCAAAACGATGAGTTATTTTCTTTAACACAATATGGCAGAAATGTTAATGGAATTTCACATAACTCTGCAAGGTGATTTTTGGTGGTTACTGGTGGTTACGGCATTTCTGCATGTTTTCTCAATCGTAACGCTCTCATTCTCAACCACTTCCATTATTTATTTTTCTCCGCTATTTATTAGACGGGACAAAAATGGGACAAAACCTGAAAATAAAATATCGAAGAACACTTTTGAGCCAATCAAGTCCTTGCGGCACATTGCTTTGAGGCTACAAAGTTTTTGCAAGCGAGCGCATTGAAAACTTGTTTTCAAATTGCCGAGTGCAGCTAAAACTTATGCAAAGGTACTATTTTGTCCCGTAAAAAACGAAGGAAAGTCTATAATTCTTTAGTCCTGTGGCACTTTTTTTTGATTTATGTGGGACAAAGGATAACACAAATGCCATTTTTAAGCCGATTTCGTTTATTCTTACTGCCAAGGAAGATATAATTAGTAAGCCCCCGTCCCCTGCCAGTCGCAAACAGGAAAATAGATAGACAAAGAGCAAGGGTGTATATACCAATCATCTATGGCATATACACCCTTTATTATTTCTGTGAAGTATTGCAACTTTTATTCTGCCTTAGCCTCAGATGTCACGATTGTCACTCCACTGAGATAGTCTTTATAAAATTCTATAGCTTCTCGTAGCTTGGTTATTGTCTTTGGATTGCAACCTACAGCCCTGATGGTCTTCAATGCTTTGCAGTTAGTAAACAATTGTTTGTTATTGGTCGATTTACTAAGGTCACAATAGCTAAAGTCCACGGTTTCCAATGAAGTACAGTTATTGAACATATAAGTCAATGATGCATTATCTGCGCATTTAAAACTGCAGCCGCTCAAATCTATTTCTTTCAATGCACTACAGTTATCAAACATCTCCTTACAGGTAGTCACTCCATTAAAGTTGCATCCACTCAGATTTACGGAGTTTAAATTACCACAATTCTGAAACATATAATCGCAATTTTTACTGCTCAACTGAGCACCGCTTAAGTCTACAGTTTGCAAAGCTTTGCATTGATAAAACATCCATTTTGAACCTGTTACTTTTCTAAAGTCACAATTGGCAAAGTTGATGCTTGTTAATTTTTCACAATCTTTAAACATACCATAGGAATTTGTAACATTCTTCAGGTTATGTTCGCTTAAGTCTATGCTTTGCAGATTAGAACACCCCGAAAACATACTGGAACATTCAGTAACATTGGAAAAATCGCATCCTCTTAAATAGATGCTGGACAAAGAATTGCAATTATAGAACAAAGCGCCTAAACTGGTTACGTTTGATGTTTTCAGTCCCTCCAATGATACGCTTTGCAGGGATTTACAACCACTAAACATACTTTTCAATGTTTTCAGATTTTCGCTAACCTCCATTCCTCCCCAGGTGAAAGAGGTGATGGCAGACCCGTAAAGAAGTCTTTCAAGGGAGGTAACATTAGGAAATGAACAATCCTCGAAAGTGACAGACGACAAGGAAGAGCATTCCAAATTGCTCAATGCAGTGAATGCTTCATCACCATTTACTTTGTAAAAGCGCGCTGATGTTATGCCGTTCAACTTCCCTTCATTCAAGAAAGACCAATTATGGCTGTTCAGCGTGCCTGACAACGTCAATTGACCTGTTTTCACCGCCTTGTTCACCAATTCAGAATTCATCGTCTCGTCGTTCTCACAATAGAGTACATCGTGGATTACCTTAACAGGCGTGCTATAACCATGGTTGCTTGCTATTGTATGTGTGACATCTTTATGGTCAGTGAATACCACCTGGTTTTCTTCTACTTTTATGTTTTTTGCGGTCGTATATGTGCCGTCTATATCAACCACACTGCCAAAATAGCTTTGTGCTGAAAGTGGCATGGATGCCAGTGCCGTGAGGCATAGGGTTATGATGCTTTTTGTCTTGATATTCATAATCGTATATGTTTGTTAAATTGTTATTGACCCCAAATAGTGCCGTCTCCGTCTTGTTCATACTCACTGGCAGAACCGAACCCGATACTTTCTGTAGCGCCTCCACTTGCAGCCAGAAGTTGGGTGGATGCAATCTCATATACCGTCATCCACGGCTTGATATATTCTTTCTTTTTCATATCTTTCTTCACGTTTATCTTATGATTACTTTTGTTGTCTTGTTTCCTCTCTTTACGATGTTCACGCCCTTTTGCAGGCCTTGGAGACGATGTCCGTTGAGGTCGTAAATCTCCGCTTCGCTGTTATCAGCGGCATTAAGCACGTCGATGGCGGTGGTGTCGTCATCACCGATGGACAGGCTCAACATTCTTGCCTGTGCCGATGGTGCCGTTGTGTTTGCCAAGAGATAAGAGCGGAATGCACCTACCTTTACCGTTGTAGCTTTTCCGTTGTTGATGAGATCGCCAACATTCCAGAACTTGTCATTGTTGATGATATAGGCATTGTTGGCGAGGGCATCTGACGTTTTCAATGTACCTACTATCGTGAAGTCTCCTGCCGTGCTGCCCGACTGAATGGAATTGGCCATCGCTGCATCAGTAGCCGAAATGCTGATGCCGTTAACAGTTGTATTACGACGCACAAGCACCGGTGTGCCAGCGGCAATTTCTTGATTGTCAATCCTGCTTAGCACTATTTCTTGTTTTACATTATCTACGCTGGAAAGCTGATAGAAGTTGTAATCGCTGTAAGCACTTGGCTTGATGGCAAACGGCAGACAGAGCGTGCCCCATTGGTTGCCTATCATATCTCTTGCATACGACACATTGCTCACCGTTATGTCTGCCTCGCAGTCATATCCCTCGTTGTCATTGAGTGTCATGTCGGCCACCCTAATCACGCCATTCTTTTTCTCAGCAACATAATATTGTTCTCCGTTTTTCACGAACAAGTCGTCATGCTTATAACCACAATCGGTATAGTCACATGCGTGGCTATATGTTTTATCCTCATTTTTTGCATATATATTCTTGTTGTGGCTCCACACCTGATTATATGCAGTGATGTCTGCCTTGTTCACAAGCGAAGTTTTGTCCGTATCAAAATTGATAGCTACATCTATGTCGTTGAAAGTGACCACGGGGTTGAGTGTGTGAGGATATGTCAGCTTGGCACCGTCTGTCAGCGTAAGCTCAAGAGCATTCACTCCAGTGGCATCCATGTTGTATTGAATATGGTTTGCATCGTGAGAGCAAGTGCGCATGTGTCCGCCTGTCGTTTCCTGCCATTCGCCGAAAGAATGTCCTAACACATTAAGCCACTCCGTGGTTTCTTCATTACAAGTGGCGCACTTGTATTTTTTATATCCATCAGATGTACAAGTAGCTAGTACATGTTCAGTCAAAGACATGTCGTGTACTGCTATTGTGACTGTATTATTTTTAAGATCAAGATTACAACAAAGAATCCGGGAACTCTCGTTTTTATCTATGTTTAATTTCAGAGCATTAGAAGGAATTTCATTAAATTCGGATTTACGATCTGCTATAGAAAGGGTAATTGCTTGTTTTGACAAAGTATATTCCCCACCTATCACATAACTGGTACCTTGTTCGTCTCCATATATAAGATAGAATGGAGGTTCTAACCCACTTACGTCAGTCTTATTGTCATAGGAAGATCCGTTATTATTATTTTTATCAGCTAAATATAAATATTGACTATTAGCAGGGATTCCACCTGACAATAGGAATATGATTGCCAGGATTGTTGTTTTTAAATGACATGTAAAATTCTGTTTCATTGAAATCGTTAAATATTATACAGCCTGAATACGTTTTATCCATTCGGGCGGTATAGTTAATAATCTTGTTTTTACCCTTATTGTTACTGCCGTATTTTGGTTATTCGCGGCATATTCGGCCACCACAATTCCTTTTGGCAGTTTATCTACCTAACGGCATCAGGAGACCTCAAACACACAAAGCCTTCCGCCGGTGCCCTTGTCTGACACCTGCGGAAGGCTCTGTATGTGATGTTATATGTCTTTGACGATGCTATGCCATAACAAGTACCACCCCCTAAATCATTATGAGTCAGGCGGTCATATAGGGTAATGTATATGGTTGGCAATGCTGTCATACGTTGCGAATTTTTACTTGAATTCTATTGTTTGACTTGAAGGAATTCTGAAAGAAAAGGTGGTTTGTCCATTTTGGTTCGTTATAGCAAAATCTCCTAAAGAAATGATATCCATCCCAAAAATAGCGTCATATTCGTCACTCTCGCAGGCCATAGCCATTATATTGGTAACAATATCACCTGTAGGCAAACCTGCATGAATGAGATATGTATCCTTTACGTCAATGTTGCTATTGTAACCTGTTACGCCAGTTTTACCTATAGGCTCAAGGTTAAGAAGTTTTGCTATACGTTCGGAAATAAGCGAGCATGACGCTCCTGTGTCCCACAGAGTTCGTGAGATCTTCACTCGTTTTACATCTTTTGAGGAATTCAACTCAACAGGCGAATATAAATAACTTTCAGTTACGATACAATCAGCTGTCGGGGTAAAAGTTTTTGTGAATGTACCCATATTCTTTTATTTGGATAATGCTGACACGCCTCCAAGAATTATCATAGTCGGCTTCACGTCCTTATTCAACTCTCTCCATACTACCTTCGCTGTACCTGAGCGTCTAACACGAATATTGTCTTGAAGCGAATTGCATTCAATGACATTCTTGTGGTTGATATTTGTTATTTCTATGTTCATATCATTTAGTTGTAATTATGATGGTATATTCATACGCAGATGGTTGTTTGCAAGCATGATTTTCATGACATGCACAAATCTGCGCTGCAAAATTACACAATTTCTTTCATATAAGCATCAAAATCATCAGAAAATTATTCAATATTCTGACAATTTAACAATTATACACACCATTCCTTATCCTTTCAATCTTGCAAGTGTGCTTCTTCGCTTCCTTGTCGTAGTTGATGCCCACGAGGAGGATGTCTCCAGTGTATTCGGCAATCTTTGCGGGATATTGCTTGCGCTTAATCTGGTCGATGGCAGTGTCGGCCGTGTTGTTGAATTTCAGTTCGATAACGAGGGCGGGTTTGCTGACGTTGCGACGCGGAATCATCACCAGGTCGGCACTCCGGGTCAGGGGACAGGGACCTGTCCCCGATGATTCCCGAAATTACATCCAATCCTCCGAACCGCCCAATATGGTTTGTAGATGACCCTATTTGGTTTGCAGATACCTCATTTTGTATTTCCAACACCCAACAACTGTTAAAAATCGCCTCCAATTCCGCACTTTTCTTCCAAAAGCCTTGCACAATCCAAATAAATGTCTTACCTTTGCAGCACCAGAACCCCCAAGCCTCTTAACAATGCTCAAATCGGGGGTCGTTTTATTTTTATACCATTATGAGATTATTGTTTGACAAGTCTTTCATGCAGCCTGATGATATGGTAGAGTTGCTGCGACATAGAGGGTTGGAAATCGAGAACCCTCAGAGAGTTTCCCATTATATACGCAACATCGGTTACTATAGGTTGAGCGCATATATGTTCCCACTTCTGTGCCAACCAAAAGAGGAACACTGTTTCAAGCAGGGAAGCAAATTTCAGGATGCACTCAATCTATATCGTTTCGACAAAAAACTACGCCTTTTCCTCTTTAACGAGATAGAAAAGGTGGAGATTGCTCTTCGCAGCACTCTTGCAAACCTTGTGGCAGAGGAAACTGGCAATATATTCTGGATGACAGACGAGACCTTGTTTGCTAATAGTGACAAGTTCAGACGAACCATGGAATTGGTGGATAAGGAGCTGAGGAACTCGAAAGAGGAATTCATACTGCATTTCAAGGAAAAGTACAGCAACCCTTATCCTCCTGCATGGATTCTCGTTGAAATACTTCCTCTCGGTGTTGTCACACGCATGTTTGAGAACTTGGCTGATAACACTCTCAGAAAGAAGATTGCTGCACGCTTCGGGTTGACTGTGCCAGTATTCACATCATGGATAACCGTTGTCACACTAACCCGCAACGCCTGTTGCCACCACGCACGTGTGTGGAATAAAGAGATTGAAACGGCATTAGGCTGCAAGCTCATCAATATAGCCAAGTGAGATTTACAAACAAAGGGAAAAGAAAATCTCTCTTCCCCTTGTTTTTTTGTTTGTGCTGATTACCCAAACACTCCATCGGTTAGATTGACAGCCTGGATTTTCTTGTCGAGGCTTACCTTGGCATACACCTCCGTCGAGGTCACACTGCCATGTCCCAGCATTTCCTTCACCGCAGAGATGTCAGCTCCCGCCGTGATGGCGAGGGTGGCTGTTGTATGGCGGCTGCAGTGATAGGTAAAGTCCTTTTTTATCCCTGCCTCCTTCATCCACTCCCCGAGTATCACTTCCACTGTCGTAGAGGTGATTTGCAGCTGGTGAAACACAAGCTCCTTGTCCTTCTGTTGCTTGGGCATCCATTTCAGAGCCTCTTCCGACAAGGGAACGGTCACTATCTTCCTGGTCTTCACCTGCGGATGTTCGAGGAAGAGCGTCCTTCCGTCGGCAGCCTTGCGTATCTCGCTCCATAGCAGACTCTTGATGTCGCTGTAGCGCAGACCTGTGAAGCAGGAGAACAGGAAAGCACGCTCACGATGTCATACCGGCACGGCGTGGCCATCAGCTGCTTCACCTCCTCTATGGTCAGAAACTCCCTTATCGAACTGTTCTTCTGCGGCTTCTCCTTGGCATCGAGCAGCTTGAAGGGGTTGCGGTCTATCAGAGGCCTTCCTTCCTTCCTTCTTTCTCGCCCCCTTGTGATACATGTCGAGATAAAGGCTGATGTTGCCGTCACTGAGTCTCTTTTCGCGTATGCGAACAGGCTCTTTCAATTTGATTTCTTTCTTTTTTCGTCCCATTTCTTGTTTGTATTATCCGATTCTTGTATTTGTTACTATATTGTGTATCAATCACTTATCTTCGCTGCAAAGATAATGATTCGCGGGACAAAAATGGGACAAAAGCGCGCTAAAAAACAGCAAAATTAGGATAATATAACGAACGAATCCAAAATCCGCAGATATTCCTAACAAACTGTAAATCAGTGATATTACATCACCTTTATGGTATTTCCTTTCCGATGGTTATATGCCCTTGAAGTAATTGGTGGTTTAGGAAAAATGTGTTAGTCCGAATACCAAACTGCTATCTCCATAAAGGTTCGTTTTCCCATCCTTGTGGAAAGCCCATGGCATGTAAATCAATATTGGGATAATCTGCAAGCAACCTGAGCAGCGAACTTTTCAAATCCATACAAGGAGTTATAGTTTGCTCCATATATAATAAGGTGCATAACTGATGGTAAAGTTTGATAGGCTTTTGGGTTGGAGCAATCCAAGAAAGTGGAAGCCGATTTGGCAATTGTGGCTTCAATGCAAAACGCCTATTCCATATACGAGCATGGTGTGCACAACAATTGCGAAGCTGCAATTTGGCAGTTGCAATATCTTCTATCACCAGCCCTCTGTTCTGGAGCAAGGCAACCTGTTCATCTACGTTTATCGGTTGTTTGTCGTAATCCATATACCCTTTATAAAAAGCGAAGTCCCACCGTGGTACGCATCGTTGAGAGGCGTGGTGGGATTTGTTGCTGCAAAAATACTCTTTTTTATTGGAAACTCCAAATATTTTCTTCAAAATCTACTTATCAAATATGTATTTTAACGTAAAAAGTTCTAATTTCCATGTTTTTTCCCGGCAAAATCTATGGCAGAAATGTTAATGGAATTTCACATAACTCTGCAAGGTGATTTTTGGTGGTGTAGGAAAAATGTAGTACCTTTGCACCTGTAATCAAGAACATTATTAATCACTAAAAAAACTAGAAAATTATGAAGAAAGAAACTTGGAAACAGATTTTTCAGATTGTACTCACAATCTTGACGGCGCTCGGCACTACCCTCGGAGTAACATCATGCATGGGGGTATGATAGTTGATAGTTAATAGTTAATGGCGGCGACAGCGGCACTACCGCTCCTGACGGCAACGATGGACTGGAGTAAGCTACGGCTAATAGAGTAGATGTGGGGAGTTACCCCCCAAGCACCGACACAATAAGAAGAGGGTGTGCCATGGAATCATGGCACACTTTCTTTTCTTAATATGTATTCATATTGCCTGTTATAAATCGTTACATATTATACATATACGCATAATATGTTAAGTTTATTTATACTATGAAACAAAAAGAAATACAGGTGGCACATGTATTAACGGCACTTAAAAGATAAAAGACTATCTTTGCAGCAGAAAATCAATAAAAACAAAATTCGTATATAAACCAACGAACGAGTTTTAAACCAATTAAATCACAAAAACCAATTAATCATGAGACATGCAGGTAATGCTTTAAAGTACCTGTCATTATTGTTTATGTTCGTTGCATTCCCATATCAGAATGGAACTACATACGCTTCTCAGGGTGATTACAATACCTTCAACGTAGGTACCGACTGGGTAAAATGCGAATTCACCTTCACTCCTATCCCTGAGGATACCAACCGCATGATTGTGGAGAGCTACAAGGCAAATGTGCCAGAGGCTCAGCAGAGCGGTATCACCATCTGGAGCTTGTCAGATAATGAGGCTGAACACGAATACTGGCTCAAGGGTCAGGTGCCTAACCTCTTCGACAAGGACTACAAGCGAAAGTGGGCTTACAAGGGCTTCTGCGATGGTATCGCCGGCGAAGATCTCGGCCTGAAGTATGGTGGTGAAGAATACAAAGCTTTCTATGAGAAGAACATTGTTTCTTCTACCGTAGACAAGTAATTTAAGAGAAAATTCATGAAAATCTGTCGTAATCTCACTTTTTTTCGAGATTACGACAGATTTCTCGTTTAAAAGTTGTCGTAATCTCATATTTTTTGTAACTTTGCGACAGGTTTCACTAATATGAGATAGATATGAAGGAGAATATTATAGGCAGAGAACAAGAGATTGAAAAGCTTGAAAACTATATTTCAAGCCGCAAATCAGAATTTATAGCCATCTATGGCAGACGCCGTGTAGGCAAGACTTTTCTTGTAAAAGAACTATTCGAAAACAGATTTGCATTCCGCATTACAGGCAAAGACAATGTTACAACCAAGGAGCAACTTGCGAGTTTCAGCTTCGCACTCAACGACCAGTTAGGCATAGAAACTGATGCTTCTAATTGGCCGGAAGCATTCCGGCTTCTGCAGAAAGCATTGGAAAAAATGCCAGAAGGAACAAAAATCATCTTCTTCGATGAACTTCCCTGGTTCGACACGTATGCCTCCCACTTCATCAGTGCACTGGAACATTTCTGGAACGACTGGGCATCATACCGCAGCGACATCAAACTGATAGCCTGTGGAAGTGCTACCACCTGGATGCTCAACCAGATCATCAATTCACGGGGAGGGCTCCATAATCGCATTACTCACAACATTCTGCTCTCTCCCTTCAAACTGCATGAAGTAGAAGAGTATTTCAAAGCACAGGGTTTTTATTATGAGCGCCCGGAAATCATTGAGTGCTATATGGCAATGGGCGGTGTAGCTTATTACCTATCTCTTTTCGAAAACAACAAAAGTGTGGCACAGAATATCCAGCAGCTTTGCTTCACCCGTGGCGGCGAACTCACCGAAGAGTTTGACCGTCTGTTCAGTTCGCTCTTCAAGAAAGCCGACAACCATCTTGCCATAATAAAAGCCCTGAAAAGCAAAGGCAAAGGAATGACCCGACAAGACCTGCTGGACGCCACGGGACTGGCAAACAACGGAAGGTTCAGCCAGATACTCAAAGAACTTGAGCAATGTGATTTCATCCGCAGTTATACTCCTTTCGGCAAGTCGAAGAAAGATATGATGTATCAGCTCATAGATCCTTTCTGCCTGTTTTATTTCAAATTCATGCATAATAAGGGGGCATTCCTCGACAACTATTGGGTCAAGATGCAAACCACTGCAGAGTATGAATCATGGTGCGGTCATGCCTTTGAAATCGTATGCCTTCACCACATCAACGAAATTATCAGAGCTTTGGGCATAGATGGCAGCATCAATACCCCTTGTTCATGGTCTCACCGACCTACTGCCAAAGTTATGGCAGACGAGGAGGCAGACGAAGACCTGAAACGTGGAACACAGATTGACCTGCTGATAGACCGCTCGGATAAATCCATCTCTATCTGCGAGATGAAATATTGCAATGGGGAATATGAAATCAGCAAGGCATACGATGCCCATCTGGCACACCGCCTGAAGGTTTTCAAGAAAGTGACGAAGACCACCAAGACGCTCATACCAACTTTTGTCACCCCTCATGGACTGTATAATAATATGTATGCAAGAAAGATCAACAGACAGGTAACAGGAGACGACTTGTTTTGAAAAATGTGGGATTTCCAGTCAAAACTCCTTAGGAAAATGTGATGATTTAACAGAAAAGTCCTTAGGAAAATGTGATAAATATACTTAAAAGTCCTTAGGAAAATGTGATTTTCCTTGCGTAATTCACTGTTTATTAGTATCTTTGCCAAAACATAATTTTTAGCGCATGGAAAGACTACTTATATCCCAATTGTTAAAATGGAAAGACAGTCACGGAAGGAAGCCACTCATACTGGAAGGTGCAAGACAAGTTGGTTCGCACCAGTCTCTTGCCATACGAGAGAAACAACAGTTCAAAAACCATCAACATCCCCCTCTATATGCTCTTTGTTCTAGACAAAGAATTAAAGGCAGGAAGTTAGTATTTCAGCGAAAGCGGCAGTTTTTGACAAAACTGCCGCTTTCTCTTGTTTTTCATAAGCAAAAGTGTATAAAAACCGCATATTTATAATAAAATGTCGAGCAAAGTGCAACTTTTCTAGAAAAAAGTTTGGTGATTTCCTAAAAAATGCTTATTTTTGCAGCCGATTAAAAATATTATTAAAATTTAGTGAAGTTTGAGATACTTCCTTATATATAATAAGGTATGCCAACATACCCACCCCCACCAGTTCGGGATAAGAGTTGGAGACAAGAAATGAGCCCCCACGCTCAATAAAAGTTGGGAGGATATGTAGTGAGAAAGAAATATAAAACATTATATATTTATTAATTAATTAAACGAGAGAGATTTATGGAAAAAAGACTCATGACGTTTATTGCCTGCCTCTTCCTTAGTTTAGGAATGGCGTTGGCGCAAACTCAAGTTTCCGGTACTATTACCTCTTCTGAGGATGGAAGCCCAGTCATTGGTGCCTCTATCAAAGTTGTTGGTACACAAACCGGTACTATTACCGATGTTGACGGTAATTTCTCACTGGCTGCTCCAGCAAATGCCAAGTTGGAGATTTCTTACATCGGCATGATCAGCAAGACTGTAAAGGCTGCCAAGAACATGAAAATTGTTCTTGACCCAGACAATCATGCATTGGATGAAGTCATGGTTGTAGCTTTCGGTACTGCTAAGAAGAGTGCATTTACCGGTTCTGCAGCCGTAGTAGGTTCTGAAGAACTTTCAAAGAAGATTTCTACCAACGTAACAGACGCTTTGGTAGGTTCTGTACCTGGTCTTCAGTTGCGTGGTGCATCAGGACAGCCTGGTTCAGACAACAATGGTGTCAATATTCGTGGTATTGCTTCTATGTATGCTGCTACCGACCCATTGGTAATCGTTGATGGTGCTCCTTATCCAGGAAACCTTTCTTCTATCCCAACAGATGATATTGAATCTGTAACCGTATTGAAAGATGCTGCATCTGCTGCACTTTATGGTGCTCGTGGTGCTGCTGGTGTTATTCTGATTACAACAAAGAATGGTAAAAACAAGGAAGCTGAGGTTTCTATTGACATGAAGTGGGGTTCTAACTCTCGTGCCGTTCCTGAGTATGATGTAATTAAAGATCCAGGTCAGTATTATGAGGCATATTATGCTCAGTTGTACAACAACTATTACTATGGTCAGGGTATGAGCGCTGCCAATGCAAACATGAAGGCAAATTCTTCTATGCTTTCACAGTTGGCTTATAACGCATATACTGTACCTGAGAACGAACAGCTTATCGGTATTAATGGTAAGTTGAATCCAAATGCTACACTTGGACGTACATACGAATTGAATGGTGAAAAGTATTATATGACTGCTGACGACTGGAACAAAGCTGCCTATAAGGATGCTCTCCGTCAGGACTATAATATTAGCATCAAAGGTGCAACAGACCGTTCATCTTATTATACAAGTTTTGGCTATTTGAGCGATGACGGTGTTATTGCCAACAGTAGCTATGAGCGTATCAGCGCTCGTTTGAAGGCTGATTATCAAGCTAAGAAATGGCTGAAGGTAGGTGTCAACGCTCAGTACGTTCATTCTACAACCCAGTCAAACCCTAATCTGAGTGATGAGACCAACTCAACCAACTTGATGTATTTCGTTTCTTCAATTGCACCAATCTACCCTATCTACGTGCGTACAATTGATGCTAACGGAAATGTAGCAATCAAGAAAGATTCATATGGTCACGACATGTATGATTATGGTTTGCCTAAGAATTATGGTGTAACTCGTCCTTTCCTTTCTACTGGTAACCCATTGGGTAGCAATCGTTACAACAAGGTAGAAAAAGGTATTAACCAGATGAATGGTTCCGTTTTCGCTGATATTAAAATTACAGATTGGTTGAAATTTAATGCCACAAGTACCATTATTTATGGCATGGAAGACTTCTCTGATTACGAAAATGCATACGAGGGACCTAAGGCAGGTGTTAATGGTCAGTTAACTAAGTACAACTTAGCAGATCTTCGCACCAATAATACTCAAACTTTGACTTTCATGAAGAACTTCGGCAAGCATAATGTTGATATTCTCCTCGGTCATGAGTATTATAAATTGACTCGCAAATACCTGAATGCGCAGGGTGAAGGTGGTTTTTCACCTTCAATTACAGAGTTGAATGCTTTCGCTAACAAGAAGGACAATGGTTCATATAAGTTGAATTACAACGTTGAAGGTTTCTTTGGCCGTGCACAATACAACTATGATGACAAGTATTTCGCTTCTGCTTCTTACCGTCGTGATGCATCTTCACGTTTCGCCAAGGAAAATCGTTGGGGTAACTTCTGGTCGCTCGGTGGTGCTTGGCTTATCAACAAAGAGAAGTGGTTTAATGCTCCTTTCGTTGATGAGTTGAAGGTTAAGGCATCTATCGGTCAGCAAGGTAATGATAACATCGGAAACTGGGCATATACAGACCTCTATACGGTTTCTAAGGCTTCCAATACATTAATGTCACCAACCTTCTATCGTATGGGTAACAAAGACATTACTTGGGAGACAACTACCAATTTGAACCTTGGTGTTGAGTTCAGTTTCCTCAAGCATCGTTTGATGGGTAGTTTTGACTTCTATTCAAAGAAGACCACAGACTTGCTCTTCTGGTTGTCAATTCCAGAGTCACAGGGTTCCCGTGGCTACTACACCAATATTGGCGATATGCGTAATACAGGTATCGAATTGGTACTCACAGGAGTATTGGTACGTACCAAGGACATCGACTGGTCAATCACTGCAAATATGTCACATAACGCAACAAAGGTATTGAAGTTGCCAACAATGAAGACAGAACAATATGGTGGTTTTAGAGAGTCAAACACTGGTAAAACATACCAGTATTGGTATCGTGAGGGTGGTCCTATGTATAACGCATTCCTTCCTTCATACGCTGGTGTAAACGAGAAGGGTGAAGCTCTCTACTGGGTAGATGAAAAGATTGACGGCAATGCAACTACAACAGGTGCACAGCCAGGTAAGTCTAAGGACTATACTACAACTAACATCAACAAGGCATCTTACTATGAGCAGGGATCTTTGCTCCCTAAGGTGTTCGGTGGTTTGTCTACAAGTTTCCGTTATAAGGGATTCGACCTTGCTGCAACATTCGATTATCAGATTGGCGGTAAGGTATATGATATCCAGTATGCAACATTGATGGCACCAGCCCAGAGTGGAAATGATGCAGGTCACGCTATACATAAGGATTACATTAAGTCTTGGAGTCCTAACAACACATCAAGCAACATTCCTCGTTGGCAGTATGGCGACCTGTATAGCACAGCTAACTCAGATCGTTTCTTGACGAATGCCGGCTACTTCAACTTCCAGTCATTCACCGTAGGTTATACATTACCAAAGGGTCTTATCCCAATGGTTTCCAAGATTCGTGTTTATTGCGCAGGTGAGAATCTCTGTTTCTGGTCAGCACGTAAGGGTCTTGACCCACGTTACTCATACGAAGGAAGTGGTTATACTAGCGTTTACTCTCCAACACGAAACATCTCTGGAGGTATCCAAGTAACATTCTAAGTTGTTATTTAATAATAAAAAGAACTTCAATATGAAAAAATATATAGTTTCTTTGGCTATTGCCACATTTACACTTTCTTCTCTTACTGGCTGTATAGAAGAATATGAGCCAGAAGGTTATGGCAACTATGTCACAACAGACCAAGCATCACAAGCTCCAGGAGCTTTCGATAACTTTGTCAATAACATCACCTCTTCTTTGAGTGGTCAATTTACTTATAGTGGCAGCGACATGCGTCCATGGGATTTTGGTTACACATCATTCTTCTTGCAGCGTGATGTCATGGGACAAGATATTGCCTTGGCAAATGATGGTAGCTGGTACCAGACTTGGTATGCATCTGGTATCGGTTTAGGACCACGCTATGCGGTATGCCAGTTGCCATGGACATATTACTATGGTTGGATTAAGAACTGTAATACTGTTCTTTCACTTGGTGGTGAAAACCCTGATGAGAAATTTAAGGCTGGTGAAGGTATCGCATATGCAATGCGTGCTATGTTCTACATGGACTTGGCTCGTATGTATGCACCTGAAACTTATGGCAAGAATAAAGAAGCATTAACTGTTCCATTGATAACAGAAAAGGGTACTGAAGACATGTATAACAACCCTCGTCTGACCAATGAGAAGATGTTTGAGTTTATTCTTTCTGACTTGAATATGGCAGAAGAATACCTTGCAGGTTATAAGCGTGAGAACAAATATACTCCTGATCTCTCTGTTGTATATGGTTTGAAGGCTCGTGCATATCTCACAATGGAAGATTGGGCTAACGCTGAGAAATATGCCAAATTGGCTCAGCAAGGCTATACCGAGATGACAGGTGAAGAATATACAAGCAAGACCACAGGTTTCAATACAGCCAACAGCTCATGGATGTTTGCTACTCACTTCAAGTCTGATGATCCAAACTTGCGTGACAATGATGGTGATACATCTTGGGCTTCACAGATGATTATCGAAATCGGTGGTAGTAAGGGAGATTGTGGTTATGCCGCAAACTATGGTTTTCCTCTCGTTGTGGATCGTCATCTTTATGAGACAATTCCAGCAACTGACTTCCGCAAGAACTGCTTTGTTGACTTCAATATCGACAATTTAACAACAAACGCAGAAAAACTCGAAGCTTTGGCAAAATATAGCAATGAACCAAGCTATATCTTAAAAGCTGGTGCTGCTGCTACTACATATGGTGGCAATGTAGGTGGTCTTTCTGTGAAGTTCCGTCCAGTAAATGGTGCATGCGATCAGCCATTAGCAACTGCTGGTGCAGTAGACGTACCATTGATGCGCGTTGAGGAAATGAAGCTCATCGAAATCGAAGCAGCTGGTATGCAGAATGAAAGCAAAGGTATTGAGATGCTTACAGAATTTGCAAAGAAGCGTGACCCACAATATGAGTATGGTAAGCACAATGAAGCATATGGTAATACTTCAACATCTAAATTCCAGAACGAAGTATGGTGGCAGCGTCGTGTTGAACTCTGGGGTGAGGGATTTGCAACATTCGACATCAAGCGTCTTAACAAGGGTATCATCCGCAGTTATGCTAACTCTAACCATTTCGATGGTGACAAATGGAACACAACTAAAGTACCAGATTGGATGACACTCTGTATCGTTGGTTCTGAAGCTGATGTAAACCATGCTTTGGTTAACAACCCTACACCAATTGCTCCTACAGAAAACTCAGAAGAGTATGTTTGGTAAACATTGTATAATTAAATAAAGAAAGAAGAATATGAAAAAATATATTTATGGTTTGTTCTTTGCTCTTATCTCAGTAGCAATGTTTACAGCATGTTCTGCAGATGAGGGAACAGATGAAGGAAATGATGGCAGTGCTCGTGTAACTTTATATAATTATACAGCAGAGCAACCATACGATGCAGATTGTGATGCTTATATTCGTGTAGTAGCAAATAGTGCTACTACAGAAGCTTATGCTTTAGCAGAAAAAGTTTCAGAGAAGGAAGCTAATATAGCTAAGATGGGTGAATCTGGTTATGCTGACTACGTTGTAAGCAATGGAAAGAAACTTGAGAATATTAAAGGGGCATCCGTTCAAGAAGTGGTTTTCCAAAAACTACCTGCTGGAGAAAACGCTGTTACAGTAGTTGCAGTTGGTAAGGGAGGAAAGTTTGCAAGCTCTGTTATTTTTAACAGTATAACATGGTCTGATGTAATAAAGGGAACTTATACATTTAGCGTAGCAAACATTCAAAAAGTTTATGCAGCTAATACTGAGACAACTTTACAGGTTTGCGATTCTGATCCTAATACCTATCGTTTCAAAAACCTGTTTGGCGCAGGCAAGCACTTATTACTTACAGCTGTTGACAAAGGTACAGATGAGAATGGTAACTACATTATGGTTAAGGTTCCTTCACAGGCAACCAGTCTTACCTTCGGCAGTCATGGAGAAATCAGTGTACGTGATGTAGCAGAATGGCAGAACGATGAAAGTATGCTCGACTGCAAAATTTACGAAAATCATAATGCTGCATTATGGGTTCAATATTTTGTAAGTGCAGGTAACTTAGGTTATGGCTATGATAAGTTCACACCTGAAAATTAATAAGGTGTAATTCTGAAATATAATTAAGGTGTATCCTTATTGCTCAACACAATGGGCAAAGGGATACACCTTTTTCTTTGTATCTCTCAAATATTTTCCCAAGGAGAAACGATGGCAATAGTATTTATACAAATCGGATTTTGATGGAATGTTTGAGAAACAAAGATCCTCTACGCATAGGAATATGTTTTCTCAATTTATTGCCACATTTGCCACGCTTATTATAAGTAGCTGATAATGGGAGGTTAACGGGTGGCAATAAGGGGCTTTTTTATTATCACCTTATTGCCACATTTTGCCACATTTTGCAAAAAACAGCGTTTTTCGGGCGTTCTAGAGGCGTTTTGGGAGCTAAAAGGTTGAAAATATTGAGCAAAAACGCTTATTTTCTATTCAATTTTTTGTATTTTTCTATGCTTCTTATCGAAAAACCTCCTACGATGCAGCAAAAATTACGTCCCGACGTAGCATTTCCTACGTCCCGATGTAGCGACAGACGCGTCGGGACGTAGCAACAGATACGTCCGGACGTAATTTTTCGAAGAGATCTTTGGTATATTCCATTTTAATTATTATCTTTGCAGCGCAGTCCCGGTAAGACCCTCTCCCAGATTATTCGATGCTGGTGATGACCCCGGGGGGTTAATTCTTCTGTTTATTTCCCTCATCCTCAAACATTTTTCAATAATTCCTTGCATCTTTCAGAAGAAAAGCGTATCTTTGCAGAAGATTAGTGGCGCTCGGCAATCTGAAAGTAAACTTTCATTGCACTCGCTGGCATAATCTTTGCAGAAGATTAGCGGCGCTCGGCAATTTGTAAGCAAGCTTACATTGCGCTCGTTTGCATAATCTTTGCAGAAGAAATGTTCACTTTTAAAACAAGGAGGTAGAATATGGATTTATTTGATAGCAAAAGACAAGAAAGATTAGAGGCTGCAAGAAAGGCTTCTACTGCCAGTAAAGAAGCAGCACGTGCCTTTTTAATTAGGGCAGGAATTCTTTTACCTAATGGAGAAGTTGCACCACATTTGAGATAATTATGGATAAGTCTTTATATTCAAGGCGCTCCAACCTAGTAATAGGATTTCATGGCTGCGACAAGTCTGTTGTTGATGCCGTAGTTGCTGGTAAGACCGATCTTCTTTCCAGCACTAATGACTATGACTGGTTAGGTAATGGCATTTACTTTTGGGAGAATAATGAGGAACGAGCTTGGCAATGGGCTAAAGATTTAGCCAAAAGAAAGAACTCACAAATCAAAGAGCCTGCAGTTGTTGGTGCAATTATAGACTTGGGGTATTGTTTTGACTTAACAGATAGCACATATCTTCAGGAATTAAAGGCTGCTTATGAGTCTATGATTACTGTTTATAAAGAATCAGGGATTGAATTACCGAAGAATACATCTATCGGAAATTCTACAGATTTATTGATTAGAAAATTGGATTGTGCAGTTGTACAAACTGCTTTAACATACAATCAGGATGCCAATGCCCATCCTTACGATTCTGTAAAAGGAGTATTTTGGGAAGGGTAGGAACTATATCCTAATGCAGGATTCAGAGAAAAGAATCATATTCAGATTTGTGTCTGCAATCCTAATTGCATCAAGGGTTATTTCCTTCCTAGAAGTATCAATCAGGATTATCCAAACCCATAATATAAAGAGGTAGAATATGGAGAAAAAGAAAAATGAAAACTTCTTTCTGAAACTTATTAAGATTAAGAAAGAGATACGTGATTGTGTACAAAATGGAAGAGACCTGAAAGATGTAGAGAAAAACTATGGTATCAGATTCTCTAAACCCCTATGAAATTGATGAGGAAGAGTCATTAGACTATACCTTCATAACTAAAGACGGAATAAGATATTATGGAGCAATATAGAGTAAATCGCGTTTGGGTTGACGATGCCCATATTTGGGCAGAAACCCAAAATGGCTGGAAGGCTAACTATCCTTTCAGCCGTTGGAGCCGTCTTGCTAACGCCACACCTGCCCAGCGTAAGGCTTTCGTATTGAGCAGATATGGTATCCATTGGCCTGAATTAGACGAAGATTTATGCTTTGAAGGACTGTTCGCAGATGCTGGCATATACAAACCGTCAAATGCAGAAGATACTATTTATTATCAAGCATAACAATGCGGCTGAATAAACGTAACGAGACGACTCATCGGGCGCAAGGATACGACTGCGCTGGGTCAAAGATATAGATTAGGAGGTTCAAGGAGTCTGTATCTGAGGTTCAGAGAGACTGTATCTGAGGTTCAAGCAGACTACTTCTTGAAGATTCCCACTAGGCTCGGCAGCTCTGCTGAGCCTAGTCAGCAGCTCTGCCGACTGCAGTCAGCAGAACTGCCGAGCCTAGTGACAACACCTCATTAACATACAAATATATACTTTAAAAATACAACAAGGTGAAAAGATTTATAATGATACTATGCTTCATCTGCACATACACACTACAGATGGCGGCACAAACATGGATTGGAACTTGGGCTACGGCACCACAGACTGTGGTGAAAGCGTTTATGCCCTATAATAACAACATGACAAACCGTTCGGTTCGCCAGATAGTAAAAGTAAGCGTGGGAGGCGACGTGATAAGACTGAAACTGAGCAATATCTACTCGATGCAACCCGTGGTGATACGCTCCATCTATATCGCCCACGCCAAAGACTCCTTCAAGATTGATGCCAAATCGGCCCAATACTTCAAGTTCAGCAACAGCTACAAGGCTACTATTCCTGCCGGCAGGCAGATAGTGAGCGATGCGCTGAAGTTCAATCTCAAGAACCTGGAGCGCGTTGCCATCACCATCAACTACACCTCGGCTCCCGATGTGCCTACCGTCCACATGGGCTCACGTACCACCTCTTATATCATGAAGGGAGTAACCAATGCCCACTCCAACTTTGAAAAGGCTTTCTGCGAGAACCACTGGTACAACATCAGCGGCATCGATGTGTATACGATGAGCAGCAACATGAGTGCCATCGCCATCATGGGCAACTCCATCACCGACGGCAAATGTTCTACGGATAATGCCCAGAACCGGTGGCCCGATGTAATGTCGGAGATGCTGCAGCTGAAACATAAGATAACCAACCAGGGTGTACTGAACCTGGGCATCGGCAACAACCGCGTAACCGTGCCGGGCGGTTTCGGGGCACTCGCCAAGGAACGCTTCGACCGAGATATTCTGATGCAGAGCGGCGTAAAGAAGGTAATTATCTTTGAAGGCATCAACGACATAGGTGCTGCCAAGAGCGGCAACAGCGAAACGGTAGCCCGCCAGATTATAGAGAGCATACAGGGAATGATGAAGAAGGCGAAGGCCCGGAAGATGAAAGTTTATCTGGGCACCATCACGCCTTTCAAGGGTGCCGGCTACTACAGCCACTTCCACGAAGCAGCCCGACTCTATGTAAACGACTGGATTCGAAGTCAGGCAAAGAACGCAGATGGCATTTTAGACTTCGCCAAGCTGCTTCAAGACCCGAATGATGACAGAAGGATGAAACGGGAATATGCCAGCAACGACTGGCTCCACCCGAATCCGGCAGGCTACAAGGCTATGGGAATCTATGCCGCTGATATCGTCAAGTAAGAAAAAAGCCGCCCTATTACAGGCGGCTTTTAATATATATAAAAGATTTTACTTCAAGACAATCTTGCAATCATCCAGGCTCTCTACGGTAGCGAGCGCCTCATAACGGATTCCCTCCTTGCGCAGGAAGTCACCACCATGCTGGAAAGCCTTCTCGATGATGAAACCCATCGCCTCAATCTTGGCACCAGCCTTCTCGCAAAGGTCCATCACGCCTTTAGACGCATTACCATTGGCAAGGAAATCATCGATAAAGATAACATGGTCCTCAGGAGTAAGATAACTGTTGCTCACACAAACCGTATAATCGCGGTCCTTTGTAAAAGAGTGAACCACAGAGGTAATCATACCCTCCATAGTCTTAGGCTGCTTTTTCTTCACAAATACAACAGGAAGATTGGTCAGATAACCTACCATGATGGCAGGCGCGATGCCCGAAGCCTCGATAGTAATAATCTTGTTGTACTTGATGTCCTTGAAAAGGCGCACGAATTCCTTAGCTAAGTCCATCATCAGAATAGGGTCCATCTGATGGTTTACAAAGCTGTCTACTTTTAAGATTCCACCAGGAAAGCATCTGCCCTCCTGCATAATTCTTTCTTTCAGTAAATCCATTATGACTTGAACTTTATAATATGGTTATTGGGTGCAAATTTACTACTTTTTTCGCAAACAAGGAAGTTTATCGCCCAATAATTTTGTTTTGTCTGCAATTTAGCGTAATTTTGCAGCAGAAATGAATAAGATGTTCAGGGAGCATGATATGATGCCCCCTATAAAACTATAAGAATATGAATCCATATATCAAACAATTCCCCGACCTCATGGCGGGCAAGAAAATCATGTATGTTCACGGTTTCCTCTCTTCTGCACAGAGCGGCACCGTAAAGATGTTGCAGGAACTGATGCCGAATGCCACCCTCGTGGCTGAAGACATCCCGGTACATCCGGAAGAGGGCATAGAAATGCTGCAGAAGATGGCGGAGACTGAGAAGCCCGACCTCATCATCGGTATCTCGATGGGAGGCATGTATACCGAACTGCTGAAAGGATTCGACCGCATCCTCGTAAACCCAGCCTTCAAGATGGGCGATACAATGAGCAGCATGACCGGCAAGCAGGAATTCCAAAACCCGAGAAAGGACGGAGTGAACGAACTGATGGTTACCAAAGGCCTCATCAAGGAATACCGTGACTTTACCGAGCGTTGCTTCCAGGACATTACTCCCGAGGAGCAGCAACGTGTTTACGGTCTCTTCGGCGATGCTGATCCGCTGGTCCATACCTTCGACCTCTTCCACGAGCACTATCCGCTCGCCATCCCATTCCACGGCGAGCACCGACTTATCGACAAGGTAGCATTCCACTATCTCTGTCCGGTAATCCGATGGATAGACGACAAGCAGAACGGCAAGGAGCGCCCTATCGTATACATCGACTTCGATGCTCTGCACGACAGCTACATGAAGGCAACCAGTTCGATGCACAAGGCTTACGAGATGCTGATAGAGCATTACAACGTATATATCGTAGCCCCAGCGCCAACCAACGACCATGAATACATGGCGAAGGTACAGACTTGGGTGGAGGAATATCTCTCTACCCCAGCCTACAACCACATCATCTTCTGCAACCAAAAGAACCTGCTCTACGGCGATTACTTCATCGACCCTAGCCCATGCGATGGTTTCATGGGTACGACGATAGAATACGGCAGCGATGAATTCAAGACCTTCGAAGAAATCATCACCTTCTTCGAAAGACTGGGAGGACAATAAAGTGAAGAGTGAAGAATTCTCTTCTTCGCCACACGCCCTGAAAGGGCAGAAGCTCCTAGCCCAGGGTGTTACCCTGGGCTAGGAGCTTCTGCCCTTTCAGGGCGAGCTGCGATTATGTCTTATCCAGATTCTTCGGCAACACGAGGTTCAGGATAACGGCGAGCAGGAAGACTACTGCCACACAGTTATCAGCAAAAACGGTGCGCACAATCTCTGGGAAGATGTTGAACATACCTGTTGCAGATGTGAATCCGAGACCTACGCTGAGCGAGAGGCTCACGATGACCATGTTGCGCTGAGAGAAGCCTGTACGCGCCATCATGCCGAAACCTGCAAAGAGGATGCTACCGAACATCATGATGGTACAGCCACCCAATACTGCCTGAGGAATCGTAGTAAGTACATAACCGATAGCTGGGAAGATACCACCGATAATCATGATGATGGCACCCATGGCAATAGTAAAGCGGTTCACCACTCCCGACATCGCTGCCAAACCTACGTTCTGACTGAAAGAAGTGATAGGAGTACAACCGAAAAGACCGGAAACCGAACTGACGAAGCCATCGCAGCAGACTGCCGCACCCATCTCCTTGGTCTTAGGATCACGCTTCAACGCACTGTTGCAGAGCGCAGAAGTATCACCAATCGTCTCTGTGGCAGAAACCAGATATACTGCTACCACCGAGAGAATAGCACCGATATTAAACTCAGGTGTAAATGGAAGAAGCTTTGGCAAAGCTACGATAGAGAGACCAGAAAGTCCGCTGAAATCTATCATTCCCATAAACAGAGCCAGGATGTAACCTACCAGCAGTCCTACCAATACAGAGAGTGAACGCAAGAAACCCTTGGCGAAAATCTGACAAAGCAGACAAGCCAGCAAAGTGACAGAACCCACAACCCAGTTGTTCATGCTACCGAAATCAGCAGCACCCTGACCACCCGCAAAAGAGTTGGCACCAACAGGAAGGAGCGAGAAACCGATGGCTGTTACCACGGTAGCGGCTACTACAGGCGGAATGAGCTTGATCCAATACTTGGCGAAAAGTCCGAGTGTTCCTTCTACCAGACCACCAATGATGACAGCGCCTATCAAAGTACCCATACCATGAGCACCGGCAATGGCGATGGCGAGCGAAAGGAAGGTGAAGGAGATACCCATCACGATAGGAAGGCGTGAACCGATGCGCCATACCGGATAAAGCTGCACCAAGGTACCGATACCAGCGATGACCATACAGTTCTGGATAAGCACGGCGCTCACCGAACTGTCCAGACCTATCGCACCAGCGAGAATCATGATTGGCGCAATATTGCTGACAAACATCGCCAGCACATGCTGAAGACCAAATGGGAGTGCTTTACCTACGGGCACTCTGCCGTCTAATTTGTAGAGGTTTTCTATTGACTGTTCCATTGTCGTTATAATAATTAGAGAATTTCCATTATCCATCAATTCAGTGTCTTTTCTGATTTGGCGACAAAATTACAAAGAAAATCTGAGAAATCGTTTCTTTTCTCCATTTTTCTCTATCCCGCATGATAGAATACAAGAAGAATCTACGAAAAAAGGAAGGCTGCGGTTCATATTCCGTGCAACCTTCCCTTTTTATCTTATCTCATTAATACTCCGTCTTTTCCGCATTTTCCTCCCACATGCGGAAAGCACCGAGCGCCTCATCGCGCATCAGGGCAATCATCGGCTTGTGGCGGTCTTCTATCTTGCGGTCTATCTCCTCGTAGATAAACTCATCGTCAAAACCTATCTTTGCCGCATCCTTCCGGTCGTTGGCATAATAGATACGGTCGAGATGTGCCCAATAGATGGCACCCAGGCACATCGGGCAAGGCTCGCAGGAGGTATAGATTTCGCAACCTTCCAGATTGAAGGTCTTCAGCTTGCGGGTGGCCTGTCGGATGCAGTTCACTTCGGCATGAGCCGTAGGGTCGAGGTCGATGGTTACACTGTTGGAAGCCTCAGCGATGATAATACCATCCTTGGCAATCACAGCACCAAAAGGTCCGCCACCCGTCTTCACGCTATTCTTTGAGAGCTCAATGGCTCTATGCATCAATTCTTCCTTTGTCATTGTTTAATATTTTTAGATTAATAATACCCCTTCTTTTCAATTGGGGGCTACAAATATACAAAAAAGAAATGATACGGCAAGCATTTCTTGCATTATTTTTTAGTACTTTTGCTGCAAAGAGAGATTTTATTGCCCCATGACGGGTAATTATCTTTTGCACAGCATTGATTTACAACCAGGCACCCACACCATAGAGTGGCTTGTTGACCATCCACTCCTGATCTTGATAAGACTTCATAGAAAGTCGCAAACCTTTGAGATTCGGATGCTTTTCTATGAATGTGCGAAGAGATTTGGCATGCACATTTTCCTCTGCCTTGATTTCAATAGGTGTTATGGCAGTGCCATGCTGAACAATCAAGTCGATTTCCACACGCGAATCATTACTGCTGAAATAGTAAATCGGAATCTGAAGTGCCATAAGTTGGGTTAAGACAAAAAGCTCCGTGAAAGAGCCTTTATATTCCTTCAGCAAAGTATCAGCCACCAAAATACTTTCTGCAGGAGTATCTACCATTGCACCCATCAAACCTATATCCAAGACAAAAAGTTTAAACACAGACATTTCTGCATAAAACTTCAATGGCATTTCCGGAGCCGACACACGATTAATCTGATAAACTAATCCTGCATCTATCAACCACTGAATGGCTAACTCAAATTCAGAAGCTCTTGCTCCTTTCTTCAACGCTCCAAAAATAAACTTTTTATTTTCTTTTGCCAACTGTGACGGAATAGAATCCCATACCATATTTATACGAGGCACTTCCTGTGAAGGAGCATGTTTGGAGAAATCACGCTGATAGTCAAAAAGTATCTGTTTTTGAATGTTGCGCACTTCCTCTAAGTTCTTGCTTTCCACAAATTCCAAGACTGCTGCAGGCATTCCTCCTACATAGTAATACTGACGCAAATAATCTGTCAAACGCAAAGATAGAGAATCTATAAGAGAAAAGTCCTTGGCATGAAGCACATTGACCAATGGCTGCTCGCCCATAGCTAACAGGAACTCATCGAAGGTCATTGGATACATCTTTATCATATCCACCTTCCCCACCGGAAACGACATGCCGCCGTGAAGAGATATGCCCAAAAGCGAACCGGCTACAGCCACATGATAGGCTGGAGCATCTTCGCAGAAATACTTCAGAGAGTTTAAAACAACAGGATTTTCCTGTATCTCATCGAAAATAATCAATGTATTTTCCGGTTCTATATTTACATGGAGCAGAGCTGACAAGGATAGTAAGATTCGCTCAATATTATAGTCTTGCGCAAAGATCTTTTCCACCATTTCGTTCTTGTCACAATTGACATAAGCCATCTTCTGATAGTATTTGGTACCAAAACCCCGCAAGATATAGGTCTTTCCTACCTGTCTGGCACCATTGACTATCAGAGGCTTACGATTTTTCTTTTGCTTCCATGCAAGGAGCTGTTTGATGACGTTTCTTTCCATAATCACATTTTTTTGCACGAACTTTTTCTGCAAAGATACACTTTTTCGCACGAATATCCGACACTTTACTACATTTTTTTGCACGAACGCCCTAATTTTTGTAGCAGTTCCCCAAAGTGGACACAAAAAATTGTAGCAGCCCCAAAGTTAATTATCCATAATTATAAATACATTTATTATAAGAGTATTTATAATTTTTGTAACTTTGCGCCATCACTTATAAAAAATTGATTATGGATATACCCTTTATTTATGGAAGACTCGCTGAGAAAGAGAGTTTTATCGACAGAATAGAAGACCGAAGGGAACTGAAGAATTTCCTTCGCCACGGCATCAACGTCATCTTGGTATCTCCAAGAAGATGGGGAAAATCTTCGCTTGTCAGAACCTCTATGGAAGAATTAATGCAGGAAGAATCCAAGACAAAGGTTTGCTTTATGGATGCCTCCAAGATTCATACGGAGGAGGAATTCTACAACAAATTTGCCTCCATCGTGATACAAGGAGTTTCTTCCACATTGGAACAGAAATTATCTGACTTGGTGAAATTTATCAATCGTTTTACCCCAAGCATCACGATAACTTCCGACCCAATGAATAGTGTAGAGGTCAACCTAAAGGTGAATCCTGTAAAGGAAAGTCCTGAAAACATTCTGCAACTCCCCGAAAGGATAGCCGAGGCTAAAGGCATCAAGATTATCGTCTGCATCGATGAGTTTCAGCAACTCGCCAACCTGCCAAAATGGAAGAACCTTGAAGCTATGCTGAGGGCTGAATGGCAGTTGCAGCACCATACCACCTACTGTCTCTACGGCAGCAAGATGCACATGATGAAAGATATTTTCAACAAGGCGAACAGTCCTTTCTTTAAGTTCGGACAACTGATGAACCTGAAGAGAATAGCCAAGGAATATTGGATTCCATACATCATGAGCAATTTTAAGAAGACAGGAAAAACTATCTCTGAGAGCCAAGCAGAATGTCTATGCGAAAGAGTGAAATATAACTCTTGGTACGTACAGCAATATTGCTTCTTCCTATGGTCACACACAGACAAAGAGGTGACGCAAGAACTCCTCGACAACCAGCTCCAACTGGTTTTGGACACCAACGAAGACTTGTTCTTGACAGAGATGGACGAGCTCACTCCCACCCAAATCGGCATGTTGAAAGCCATCGCTTCTGGCGAAAAGCACTTCAATGCCAAGGATGTCGTAGAGACGTATGGTCTGGGGCAGCCACAGAGCATCACACGTAACAAGAAAGTATTAGTAGAGAAAGATCTCGTTGAGAAACATCTTCAAGATTTCTCATTCGTCGATCCAGTCTTCGAGCTTTGGCTGAAGAGAGAATACAACATTTTACCATAATGGGAATAAAAACAGCCAATAATCGCATTTTCGAGGAAAGAGATGAGGTAAACATCTCTCAAGATTAAGCAATATTTCATGAATCAAAACAATATCAGCGCCACAGAACTCTTCCTTAGGGTAAGAGAACTTTTGATACTCCCCGAACTGGAGCCGAAGACACGCAACAAGATGATGCACGATACGCTCATCCTCTGCTGCCACGAAGGAGTGAAGGATACCAAACAGGCTTTCGGTAACCTTTTCTCCCAGGTGGATTATCTCTGCAAGGCTCACGGCATCAAGGTGGCAGACAAGATTGCCATCCAGACCATGCGCCGGCACAGTAATTTGCAGGAACCACTCTCAAGCGAAGATTTGAAATATGATGCACGTGCCCTAGCCATCTTCATCTCTGCCGTATTCGGAGTGGATGTTCCCCACGAGCTGAACGTGCTCATTCCCCATACCAACCGCCCTTATCAGAAAGGACTGGAAATCAACAACCGCCGCATCCGCTGCATCGTGAAGAACTGGGACAGCGATTTCATCCGCGTGGATATTGACCAGGATGCTGACGAAGAGGAATATCTCGTTCAACTGAAAGATGAAGAGAACCATATCGACCATACCTACCTCTGGGATATCCTGAAGGAAGGTATGCAGCTCAACCTGCTCGACTGTCAGGTAAAGCAGCCCGTCATCACCCCCCGACTCATCGTGGTGGAACCCGATTATCTGGTAGATATCAGTAGTATCGCCACCTGCTTCACGGCTTTCGGTCATCATCCCCTGCTCTATCTGCTGAACCAGATGATACCCCGCGCCAACACCCAGGCTACCCTGCTCGGTAACTTTGCCGGTGCAGCGCTGGATGACATCATCAATACAAACGGCAAATACCAGATGAACGAAACCATAAAGACGAATTTCAGGGAGAAAGCACTGGAGTTCTGCACCTGTCCCTGGTTTGATGCCAAGAAATTCTATACCGATGCCAACCAGCAGGCATTCAATCTGCAGCAGGTAGTGGATATCCTCTTTCCCCGCACCGCATCGCAGGCACAGATGTCAGCCTTCCGCGGTGAAAGTCTTTACGACAGGAAGAAAGCCATCCTCGAACCTTCGTTCGTCTGCGAAGCACTCGGCATACAGGGACGTGTGGACCTGATGACCACCGACTGCAAACTGCTGGTGGAGCAGAAATCGGGACGCAACATGAATATTGAAACCCATCAGGTAGATCCGGGTTATCACAGTTATCAGCTGGAGTCCCACTATGTACAGCTGCTGCTCTACTATGGCGTATTGCAGCATAACTTCAAGCTGAGCAACGACCGCGTGAATATCCGTCTGCTCTATTCCAAGTATCAGCCGCAAGATGGATTGATGGTGGTAGCCTACTACCAGAAGCTCTTCAAGGAAGCCATAGAATACCGCAACCAGCTCGTTGCTGCCTCCTTCGAGATAGCTAAGGAAGGTTTTGAACACGCACTCAACGAGTTTACACCCGATGTACTCAATGTAGCAGGCACGCAGGACTTCTTCTACAACAAGTATCTGAAGCCGCAGATAGAAGCCATCACCAGTCCGCTCCACAACCTCTCCCCAATAGAAGAGGCTTACTTCTGCCGCATGATGACCTTCGTGTTGCGGGAACAGATGATCAGCAAGGTGGGCGCACAGGAAGGAACGAACACATCCAGTTCCGACCTCTGGACCATGCCACTCGCCGAAAAGAAAGATGCCGGCAATATCTATACCGACCTGCACATCATCCGAAAGGAACAGAGCAGCGCAGGAAGCGGATATGATACCATCACCCTGAGCGTGCCCGACCAGGGAAAGGACTTCCTGCCCAACTTCCGTATCGGCGACATGGTGTATCTCTATACCTACAGGCTGAAGGAAGAACCCGACGTAAGAAAGGCTATATTATATAAAGGTGTACTGCAGGAGATTCACAGCGATGAGATTGTGGTGCATCTCACCGACGGACAGCAGAATGCCGATATCTTCGAGATGAATCTGCCTTACGCCATAGAACATGGAACGAGCGATGCATCGACAGGCGGAAGCATACGTAACCTGCACCAGTTTATCTGTGCACCCAAGGAGAAACGCGACCTGCTGTTAGGGCAGCGTGCCCCGCAAAGAGATGCCTCGCTGTCATTGACCAGACATTACGATGATGTACTGGACGACATCATTCTCCGTGCCAAGCAGGCACAGGATTACTTCCTGCTCGTGGGACCTCCGGGAACAGGAAAGACCAGTCGTGCCCTGAAGTTTATGGTAGAAGAAGCATTGAACGATGGAACGGGAATGCCGACAGCAGAAAGCATCGCCTCGGGAGGCAAGACGGCTCAGCAGCCTGCATCCTCCATCCTCCTGATGAGCTATACCAACCGAGCCGTAGATGAAATCTGCGAGATGCTGGTAGATTCGGGCATTCCATTCCTTCGCCTCGGCAGCGAGTACTCCTGCGACGAGCGGTTCCGCCCTTATCTGATAGAGAAAGCCATCAGCGACTGTCCGAAGCTCGAAGCCATCAAACAATATATAATAGGTACGCGTGTAATCGTGGGCACCACTTCGATGATGACTTCCAAGCCGTTCATCTTCTCGCTGAAGCACTTCAAGCTTGCCATCATCGACGAATCGAGCCAGATACTGGAGCCTAATCTCATCGGTCTCTTATCAGCAGTAGATAAGTTCATCCTCATCGGCGACTACAAGCAGTTGCCTGCCGTGGTGCAGCAGAGCGAGCAGGATTCAGGCATTCCTACCATCAACGACAATCAGAAAGATGGCATCATCGACATGAGCATCCTGCAGGACATCTGTCTTACCAACTGCCGCAACTCCCTCTTCGAACGTCTGATTCATTGGGAAGATCACGAAGAACGCAGCGAATTCATCGGCATTCTGCGCCGCCAAGGCAGAATGCATCCCGAGATTGCAGAGTTTCCTAACCGGATGTTCTACCGTCGGGAGAAACTGGAACCCGTGCCATGTCCACACCAGTTGGAGACGGAGCTGGCATATACTCTCCCGTCAGAAGATGCGCTCGACGACCTGCTGAAGGAGCACCGCATGATATTCCTCCCATCCAAATTCTGCAAGGAACCGAATGTATCCGATAAGATCAATGCCAACGAGGCAGCAATCGTGGTAGACCTGCTTCGCCGCATCCACCGCTTCTATGGAGAGCGTTTCGATGCCAAGAAGACGGTAGGCGTCATCGTTCCTTACCGCAACCAGATAGCCATGGTGCGCAAAGGCATCGAAAAGCTCGGTATTCCGGAACTGGAGAAAATCAGTATCGATACCGTAGAGCGGTACCAGGGCAGCCAGCGAGATGTCATCATCTACAGTTTCACCATCCAGAACATCTGGCAGCTCGACTTCCTTGCCGGCAACAGTTTCGTAGAAGACGGCGCCATCATCGACCGCAAGCTGAACGTAGCCATCACCCGTGCCCGAAAGCAGATGATTATGACAGGCAACCCGGAGATATTGCGCAATAATCAGATTTTTAGCGAATTAATGAACTATGTGAAGGAAAAAGGAGGATATTTTTAAAATTTCCCCCAAAAAGTTTGGTGATACGAAAATAAAGTCCTACCTTTGCATTCGAATTATACACAAAAGGATAAACAAGAGACATAAATACAGATATAGGATTCCGGTGCTTCACTGGCACTGGAATTCTTTATTTTTTATGCTACTTGCCAACCGATTATTAATAACATTAAAACAACAAGAAAATTATGGCTTACATGTCACAAGAAGGCTACGACAAACTCGTAGCTGAGCTGAAACAGCTCGTATCTGTAGAGCGCCCTAAGGCATCAGCCGCAATTGCTGAAGCCCGCGACAAGGGTGATTTAAGTGAGAATTCTGAGTATGATGCCGCTAAAGAGGCACAGGCTCATCTGGAAGATAAGATCAATCGCCTGAAGCTCACCATTGCCGAGGCCAAGATTATCGATACCAAGCAGCTCAGCACCGACAGCGTGCAGATTATGTCGAAGGTAGAGATGACCAACATGGCTAACAAGGCAAAGATGACTTATACCATCGTGAGCGAGAGCGAGGCAAACTTGAAGGAAGGCAAGATTTCCATCAAGACTCCTATCGCACAGGGATTGCTCAACAAGAAGGTAGGTGAGATTGCAGAAATCAAGATTCCTCGCGGCACCATCAACCTTCGCATCGACAAGATTTCATTTGAATAAAACGGAATAAAAGGAACTATCATATCGGCAGCAATGCCCGTATGACGGTTCCTTTTATGTTATATGTAAGCCTACCCGATATACTCTATAGAAAATGAAAGTAGCCGATGCAACGACACCAAAAAGAGAATAAGATAATATGTATTGTAAATTATTAATTATAAATTGATTAGCGATTATGGCAAGCATTTTTTCAAAGATTGCAGCAGGAGAGATTCCTAGCTACAAGTGTGCAGAAAGCGACAAGTTCTATGCTTTCCTCGACATTAGCCCTATAGGCAAAGGTCATACTCTGGTGATTCCCCGCAAGGAGGTTGATTACATCTTCGATATGGAAGACGAAGACCTGGCTGAGTTTGAGGTTTTCGCCAAGAAGGTAGCCAAGGCTATCAAGGCAGCCTTCCCATGCAAGAAAGTGGCGCAGGTTGTTTTGGGTCTGGAGGTTCCTCATGCCCATATCCACCTCATCCCAATGAACAGCGAAGCTGATGTAAACTTCCGCAAGGAGCATCTCAAACTCACAGAGGAAGAGTTCAAGGAAATTGCTGATAAGATTTATACAGAATTCAAGAAACTTTAAATGCAAGAAGTTTCAAACAGAAAAAGAGCTGCGAATATGCTTCGCAGCTCTTTTTATATCTTTATTTCATAAGCTCTTGCTTAGACGAACTCATCGCCTTTCTTCATCTGCACCTCGTTTACATATTTACGCACCAGGGCAGAAGAATCTTCTTTCTTGCATATCAACAATACATTGTCATTCTCGGCTACTATGAAACCATCCAGTCCGTTCAATACAGCCAGCTTTCCTTTAGGCAACTTGATTACATTGTTGTGACAATTCTCCATCATCACATCGCTGTCAACAACCACGTTGTCATCGCTGCTCTTCTGCATCGCCTCGTAGATACTGTGCCAGGTACCCAGATCAGCCCAGCCGAAGTCACACTTCATCATATAGACATTGCTAGGTTTGTCAAGCACTCCGAAATCTACTGATATATTCGGATAAGAAGAGAAACTCTCCTTCATGTAAGCGTTCTCAGTCTCCACACTGAATTCGGGATACTGTTTATCGTAATCACGGAGTACAGGGGGCAGAATCTTGCAGAAACACTCACGCAGATACTTCACATTAGAAAGGAATAAACCCGTATTCCAATAGAACTCTCCACTCTCTACAAAAATCTTGGCAAACTCTCTTTCCGGTTTCTCTGTAAACGACTGCACCTTGTACAATCCGTTGCCGATAGCTTCACCCATCTGAATATATCCATATCCAGGTTCAGGACGGGTTGGTTTCACACCCATCGTCAGGAAACGGTCATGTTCTGCCACAAAAGCCAGTCCTTCCAATACGTTTTCCCGGAAAGCATCTTCATTGAAGATAGCCTGATCCGAAGGAGTGGCGATGATGCAGGCATCAGGATTGAGCATCGAGATGCGATGACTGGCCCATGCCATGCTAGGTGCCGTATTGCGATGAATAGGTTCCGCCAATATCCGTTCTGCAGGAACCTCAGGCAACTGTTCCTTTACCAGTTGAACATATTCTTCATTTGTGTTGATAAATATATGGTCAGCAGGCACGATCTTTGCCATACGGTCAAAGGTTTGCTGAAGCTGGGTGCGCCCCACTCCAAAGAAGTCGACAAACTGCTTCGGATAGTTGCTGCGGCTGCAAGGCCAGAGTCTGCGGCCCTTACCTCCCGCCAATATCACACAATAATTATTTCCGTTACTCTTCATATCTTGAGTCTAATATTTTGTTGGTTTTCAAAATTCATCTGTAAAGTTAGTGATTATCCGTGAAAGTGCCAAAGATTTTCTTGAAATTTAATAAAGTGGACTATAAAAACAACAAAAATTTAATGTTTCTGCATTAAAAATGCATTTTTAGAAAAAAAAGTCACCAAAAAGTTTGTCAGTTCAAAAATTATTAGTACCTTTGCAACGCAAATAAGCAAGGTGGTATTTGCCCAGATGGCGGAATCGGTAGACGCGCTGGTCTCAAACACCAGTGGAGCAATCCATCCCGGTTCGATCCCGGGTCTGGGTACCAAGATGGAGAGAAGTTTTACTTCTCTCCTTTTTTCGTTTATACACCTTAGCATATATACACATTTATCCCTGCATATCTACCCACTTACATCCTATCATATCCCCCATTCCACGGAAACGGAGAATACTGGTTCCCATCAGAAGGTGCATTGAAGGCAGACGAGACAACACCTTGCTTCCGCAATATCGACATCAAGAATGTGACTGTCAACGACAAGACATACAAGAAGATTGATGAAAAGGGTATCACCCTCGATTTCTAATATCGCCTTGATGATAAAAGACAGATTAGACATTCTCCGTATCTGTCGGAAAAAAAGAAAAGGAGGTAAATATCTATCAATGGCATTTACCTCCTTTTCGTTTATAATAATCGACAGAAAAACAGACTTCGTTTTAAATTAAAGGACCAAATCTGTAGCCTCTAATCCTTGAAATCTATACTCAATTCGCCAGTTCCTAAAAGATTGTAACTCATGCGATGATATGGAGTGACTCCAAATTCCCTGATGGCAGCACGATGCTTCTTGGTAGGATAACCCTTGTTGCTTTTCCAGTCGTACTGCGGATATTCTTCTGCCAGCGCATCCATGTAATCATCACGATAGGTCTTAGCAAGGATGCTGGCAGCTGCAATAGAGAGATACTTGCCGTCACCCTTTACGATGGTTGTATAAGGCAAATCCTTGTAGGGTTTGAAGCGGTTACCATCCACAATAACTGCCTCCGGACGAACCTTGAGCTGGTCAAGGGCACGGTGCATAGCCAGAAAACTGGCGTTGAGGATATTGATTTTATCGATTTCTTCGGGAGTAACAATGCCCACAGCCCAAGCTACAGCATCACGCTCTATCTGCTCGCGGAGCGCCTTGCGCTTCTTATCTGTGAGCTTCTTACTGTCGTTCAATTCGGCATTCTGATAACCGGGCGGAAGGATAACGGCTGCTGCATATACGCTGCCTGCCAGACATCCTCTGCCAGCCTCATCGCAGCCAGCCTCTACCATATCCTTATAATAATGACTTTCTAACATAATTATGATGAATTTTACGTTTATCTCTTCACTCTTCACCTCTATTTTGTAACCGTCTAATTATAGGGCAGTTACAAAGATAAGAGCATTTCAACTCTTCACCTACTCTTCACCTACTCTTCACCCTCACAGCACCAGGCGGTGAAGAGAGGGTGAAGAGTCAGAGCGTCTCTTCAGCGCGTAAGTATCAGTATAACAATACGTTACGACAAAAGGGTGAAGAGTGAAGAGTATTTGGGCATTCCAACCTCAACTTTCTGATAACTGCCAAACGCAAACAGCCAACTGTCCGCAGTAGCGCCAGTTGGCTGTTCTTTGCTTGCCAGTAGGTTGTCTTTCGCTCGCCAGTTGGCTAAATAAGGCTTTTACGTGCGCTGTATGCGGCTAAAATATTTTTTTCTTAGAACATCATTGCCACTCGTTTAACGCCCGCTACAAGCGCATCTATTTCTTCCTTTGTATTATATAGGGCAAAGCTGGCACGAACGGTGCCGAGAATGCCGTAGCGGTCCATCAAAGGCTGAGCGCAATGATGACCAGTACGTACAGCGATGCCCAGACGGTCGAGCAAGGTGCCCATATCCATGTGATGAATATCACCAACCAAGAAGCTGACAACGGCATCTTTGCCCTCCTGCTCACCAAAAAGTCTGATTCCATCGATGGTTCGCATCTGCTCCATACAGTAGCGGGTGAGTTCCTGCTCGTGCTTGGCAATGTTATCCATGCCGAGCGCAGAAACATAATCGATGGCTTTTGCCAGACCGTGGGTAGCTACATAATCAGGAGTACCAGCCTCGAACTTGAAAGGCAACTTCTCGAAAGTAGTCTTCTCGAAACTTACGCTCTCAATCATTTCACCACCTCCCTGATAAGGAGGCAACTTGTCGAGCCATTTCTCCTTGCCGTAAAGTACACCGATACCGGTAGGACCATAAATCTTATGTCCGCTGAAAGCGAAGAAATCGCAATCCATATCCTGTACATCCACAGCAAAATGAGGAGTACTCTGAGCGCCATCCACCATGACAGGCACATCGTGCTCATGAGCAATCTTTATCATCTCTTTTACCGGATTCACCGTACCGAGCACGTTGCTCACCTGAGCAATGCTCACGATTTTGGTGCGTTCGGTAAATAAATTGGCGAATTCATCAAGGTTAATCTCACCTTTATCGTTGATAGGGATTACACGGATGGCGATTCCCTTCTTGGCAGCCTGCAACTGCCAAGGCACAATATTGGAATGATGTTCCATGGTAGAGATAATCACCTCGTCGCCCTCGCTCATAAAGGCATCGCAGAACGATGAAACCACGAGATTTAGACTCTCGGTAGTACCGCGGGTAAAGATGACTTCCTCAACCTTAGGCGCATTGATAAACTTGCGCACAGTTTCGCGGGCTGCCTCATGTAGGTCGGTGGCCTGCTGAGAGAGATAGTGAACACCACGATGCACATTCGCATTTACATTGAGATACTCGTCGCGCATGGCATCGAGCACGCACAATGGCTTCTGCGTGGTTGCCGCATTATCCAGATACACCAATGGCTTATCATAGACCTTTCTCGATAAAATCGGGAAATCTGCTCTTACTTGATTGATATCATACATAATTTTAAGAAGTTAAGAAGTTAAGGAGTTAAAGAAGTTAAGACATCGGTAAATCTGTCTTCAAAAGGAATCTCAAACAATATAACAATTGTCTTAACTCCTTTAACTTCTTAACTCCTTTAACTACATAATTATCTACTTGCAAAGCTTGCAGCCCTCGCACTTATTGAGTTCACCACGGAATCGCTTCTCTACGAGATGATGCAGGCGATCGCGCAATGGCTCCAGCTCCATCTTGTCGATGACTTCGTTGATAAATGCAAACTGAAGGAGCAACTTAGCCTCCTCGCGGCTCACACCACGCTGCTGCATATAGAACAATGCGGCATCGTTGAGTTGACCTACAGTACTTCCATGCGCACACTTCACATCATCGGCATAAATCTCCAGCATCGGCTGGGTGAACATGCGGGCAGCCTTCGTAGCACAGAGGTTCTGGTTGGTTTCCTGAGAAATAGTCTTCTGGGCACCATGACGAACCAGCACTCTACCGGCAAAAGCACCACGTGCCTCACCATCGAGTACATACTTATAAAGCTCGTTGCTGGTACAATGACCCACCTGATGATCGATGAGCGTATTGTTGTCAACCACCTGGTTCTTGTCAGCAATCACACAACCATTGCAGAAGCACTCAGCTCCCTCGCCCTTGAATACGAGGTCGAGGCGGTTGCGGGTGATACCATTATGAAGGGTGATGACGTTATGGTTTACACGGCTGTTAGCCTGCTGCTCAATATACACGTTGCTGACACGGCTGTTCTTGTAATGAGTCTCCTCCAGGCAATAGAGGTCGAGACTGGCATTCTCGCCTACAAATGCCTCGATAACCTGAGTAGCGAGGAAGTTCTTGTCATCGGCTGCATGGTCGCAGAAGAGGAACTTAGCCTCAGCACCCTGTTCCATCACGATGAGTACACGGCGGTTTACCATCAAATCTACATCCGAACGGAGAATATTGATGACCTGAATGGTTCGCTCTACCTTTACATTCTTTGGAACATAAATCAGCAAACCATCCTGTGCCAAGAATGTATTCAATGCGGTGATGCCATCTTCATCGGTTTTGGCAATCTTGGCATAGTATTTCCCGATGAATTCAGGGTTTTCTGCAGCAATCTTGTTCAAAGAATCCACGATAACACCCTCTGGCAACTCTACCTTTGGCAATGCTTTGTTATAAAAAGCATCGTTTACAACGAAGTAGAGCGAAGTGCTCAGATTAGGCACATCGCAGCGGAAAGCTTCGTATGGATCTACCGGAATTTCCAGACGGTTCAAGTTCAAGCCATAATCTGGCTCGAAGATGGCGCTCATATCTGTGTACTTGTATCTTTCTATCTTTCGGGAAGGGAAGCCCAAGCGACGGAAGTCCTCGAATGCAGCATCGCGCACCGCATTGAGCACCTCAGCACTGTTCTTCTTGATTATTCTCGAAGAAGACTGATACAAGTCTAAATATTGTTTTTCTGAATGCATAGCCATCCTCCTAATTATTTCTCATCTACTTCAGCCTTGATCCAGTCGTAGCCACGAGCCTCAATCTCCTTGGCAAGTTCAGGACCGGCAGTCTTCACGATTCTACCCTTATAGAGTACGTGAACCACACTTGGCTTAATCATATCGAGCAGACGCTCGTAGTGAGTGATGACGATGGCAGATGTCTTGTCGGTATGCATCTTGTTCACACCATCTGCTACAATACGCATCGCATCCACGTCGAGACCAGAGTCGGTTTCATCTAGAATAGAAAGCTTTGGCTCCAGCATAGCCATCTGGAAAATCTCGTTGCGCTTCTTCTCACCACCCGAGAAACCTTCGTTTACTGAACGGCGAGCCAACTTGCTGTCCAATTCCACCAACTCGCGTTTCTCGCGCATCAGCTTCATGAATTCGCTTGTGTTCAATGGTTCCAACCCCTGATACTCACGCTTGGCATTGATAGCCGCACGCATGAAGTTGGTCATGGATACGCCAGGAATCTCCACCGGATACTGGAAAGAGAGGAACAAGCCTTCACGGGCACGGTCCTCTGGCTTCATATCCAGGAGGTTCTTGCCGTTGAAGATAGCCTCACCCTCGGTTACGGTATAGAGAGGGTTACCTGTAAGCACAGCGCTCAAGGTTGACTTACCGGAACCGTTAGGTCCCATGATAGCATGTATCTCACCGTCGTTGATAGTCAGGTTGATACCTTTCAATATTTCTTTGCCTGCAATAGTTGCATGCAGATTCTTTACCTCTAACATAATTTTAGTCAATTTTTATCGATTTCATCGAGAATTATGATAACTATCCTACGGTTCCTTCGAGTGAAACACTCAGGAGTTTCTGTGCCTCAACGGCAAACTCCATAGGCAACTTGTTGAGCACATCCTTGGCATAACCGTTTACGATCAAGCCGACAGCCTCCTCGGTAGGAATGCCTCGCTGATTGCAATAGAAGAGCTGGTCTTCTGAAATCTTCGAGGTAGTTGCCTCATGCTCGAACACGGCTGTGTCGTTATGGGCATCCATATATGGGAAGGTATGCGCTCCACAATCGCTGCCCAGCAACAAAGAGTCGCAGGAACTGTAGTTGCGCGCATTATCGGCATTGGATGTGGCACGAACCAGACCACGATAGGAGTTCTGGCTATGACCTGCCGAAATACCCTTCGAGATGATGGTACTCTTGGTGTTCTTACCCATGTGAATCATCTTGGTACCGGTATCAGCCTCCTGATAGTTGTTGGTAACAGCTACGCTGTAGAACTCAGCTACAGAGTTGTCGCCACGCAAGATACAGGAAGGATACTTCCAGGTAATCGCAGAACCCGTCTCTACCTGAGTCCAGCTCAACTTAGAGTTCACACCGCGCAAGTCACCTCGCTTGGTTACCAGGTTCAGCACACCACCCTTACCATGCTCATCACCAGGATACCAGTTCTGAACGGTAGAGTATTTCACCTCAGCATTATCCTTGACGATAATCTCTACGATAGCCGCATGGAGCTGGTTCTCATCACGCATTGGCGCTGTACATCCCTCCAAGTAAGAAACGTAGGCATCATCATCGGCGATGATCAATGTACGCTCAAACTGACCGGTGTTACGGGCATTGATGCGGAAGTAACTGCTCAACTCCATCGGACAGCGGACGCCCTTAGGAATATAAACGAATGAGCCATCACTGAATACGCAACTGTTCAAGGCTGCATAAAAGTTATCACGATAAGGAACTACGGTTCCCAGATACTCTCTTACCAAATCAGGATGCTCCTTCACAGCCTCTCCGATACTGCAGAAGATGACGCCCTTCTCACGGAGTTTCTCCTTGAAAGTAGTCTTCACCGACACAGAGTCCATGATGGCATCTACGGCGGTACCGCTCAAAGCCAGACGCTCCTCCAGAGGAATACCGAGTTTATCGAATGTCTTCTCCAACTCAGGATCAATCTCCTTGTTCTTCGGCTTCTTTGCCAAAGGGTCGGCATAGTATGAAATCTCCTGGTAGTCAATAGGTGGCACGTGAACGTGTCCCCACTTTGGCTCCTTGAGCGTCTTCCAGTAATTGTAGGCTTTCAGACGAAATTCGAGCATCCAGTCTGGCTCTCCCTTCTTCTGCGAGATCAGGCGCACAACATCCTCGTTGAGACCCTTTTCTATGATTTCAGTATGTACATCGGTGGTAAAACCATACTCGTATTTCTGGTCTATCACATCCTTGACAACCTGATTCTGTTCTTTCACTTTCTCTGCCATTGTTATTTAGAATAACCTTTCGTTATTTTAACCCTAAATAGGGATAAGCCGCTGCGGACTCATCCCTACCTTATTATATATATGATAGAGCGAAAAACAAATGAATTCTTCACTTTTCGTTCTTCACTCTTCACTTTATTAAAGCTTCTGCTCTACCTCGATCTCAGTGAAGGTCTCGATAACGTCGCCCTCCTGGATATCGTTGTAGTTGACGAGGCTCAAACCGCATTCCATACCGGTAACCACCTCCTTGACATCGTCCTTGTAACGCTTCAAGGCACCGATTTCAGCAGTACGGATCACGATACCGTCACGGATGACGCGAGCCTTATCCTTAGCGTGCACCTTACCCTCGGTAACGAGACCACCGGCAATAGTACCCACCTTAGAAATCTTGAAGGTCTGCTTAACCTCAACCTGACCGGTAACGATTTCCTTCTTCACCTTGTCGAGCATACCAACCATCGCACTCTTGATATCGTCGATAGCATCGTAGATGATAGAGTATGTGTTGATTTCAACACCCTCACGGTCGGCAGCCTTACGAGCATCGGCAGATGGACGAACCTGGAAACCAACGATGACTGCATCTGAAGCAGATGCCAGCATCACGTCGTTCTCTGAAATCTGACCCACAGCCTTGTTCACCACGTTCACCTGAACCTTCTCGGTAGAAAGCTTGATGAATGAGTCGCTCAAAGCCTCAACAGAACCATCGGTATCACCCTTCACGATGACGTTCAACTCATGGAACTCACCACGTGCGATACGGTGAGAGATATCACCCAGGGTCAAGCGCTTCTGAGTACGCAAGCCCTGCTCACGCTGCAACTGCTCACGCTTGTTGGCGATTTCGCGAGCCTCCTGCTCTGTCTCGATTACGTGGAACTGGTCACCTGCAGTAGGCGCACCATTCAAACCGAGGATGATAGCTGGCTCAGCAGGAGCTGCTGACTTGATGTTGGCATTACGCTCATTGAACATCGCCTTGACACGACCCCAAGAAGTACCAGCGAGTACGATGTCGCCTACCTTCAAGGTACCGTTGGCAACCAATACGGTAGAAACATATCCACGACCCTTGTCGAGAGAAGACTCGATGATGGTACCAGTTGCACGACGGTTAGGGTTAGCCTTCAAGTCGAGCATGTCAGCCTCGAGGAGCACTTTGTCGAGCAAATCGTGAACACCGATACCCTTCTTGGCACTGATTTCCTGGCACTGATACTTACCACCCCACTCCTCAACGAGCAGGTTCATATTAGCCAAGTCCTCACGGATACGGTCTGGGTTAGCACCTGGCTTATCAATCTTGTTGATTGCGAATACCATAGGCACACCGGCAGCCTGGGCATGAGCGATAGCCTCCTTGGTAGTAGGCATCACAGAGTCATCGGCTGCGATAATGATGATGGCGATATCGGTAGCCTGGGCACCACGGGCACGCATGGCGGTAAACGCCTCGTGACCTGGAGTATCCAGGAAGGTAACCTTGCGGCCACTGTTCAGCGTAACACTGTATGCACCGATATGCTGGGTAATACCACCTGCCTCACCGGCAATCACATTGGTATTGCGAATATAGTCAAGCAAAGAGGTCTTACCGTGGTCTACGTGACCCATGACGGTTACGATTGGAGCACGTGGAACCAAGTCGTTCTCATCATCCTCTTCCTCGCTCACGGCCTCCTGAACCTCGGCACTCACGTATTCGGTCTTGAAACCGAACTCCTCAGCTACCATGTTGATGGTCTCTGCATCCAGGCGCTGGTTGATAGAAACCATGATACCTACGCCCATCAGCGTAGAGATAACCTGAGTAACGCTGATATCCATCATCGTAGCCAACTCGCTAACGGTAACGAACTCAGTAAGTTTCAGGGTCTTGCTTTCCTTCTGCTCCTGACGAGCCTGATCCTGCAACTTCTCCTGAACAGCCTCACGCTTCTCCTTACGGTACTTAGCACCCTTCTTGTTCTGACTCTTGCTGGTCAAACGTGCAAGAGTCTCCTTAACCTGGCGTGCTACAGCCTCGTCATCAACCTCGATTTGGCGCTGGTTGCCGCGGTTGTTGTTATTGCCGCGATTATTATTGTTATTATTTCTGTTGCGGTTTTTGTTCTTCTTGTTATTACCGCCGTTGTTGCCATTACCTCCGCCATTATTCTTAGCTTCGGCATTGATGTCAACACGTTCTTTGTTGATACGAACACGCTTTTTGCGCTCATTGTGCTGTTGAGCCATTTTCTCCTCACGTTCCTTGCGGCGCTCCTCCTTGGTTTTCTTCTTAGGACGAGTGCTCTGGTTGAGGGAAGACAAATCTATCTTGCCCAACACCTTAGGCTCATTAGCAGTAAACTTCTTCTCACTCTTGAGAGTAAACACGCTGTTGTCTGCTGCGCCAGCAGAATGCTGTGCAGTTTCATTCTTAGCATGATGATGCTCTTTCTTTCCCTGAGGAGCATTCTGCTTATTCATCTGAGCGTTTGACTGCTGTGATTTCTGATGATTTTCCTGTTTCATTTGCTGTTTATGCTGAGAAGCCTGTTGTGGCTTCTGTTCCTTCTTTTGCTCAGCCTTAGGAGCGTCTTTCTTCTGCTCAGGACTGACGGCAGCAGTCTCAGGCTTTTCCGCAACAGACTCTGCAGCAGGCTTCTTACCGATATTGTCCAAGTCAATCTTTCCCAGCGGCTTATACTGCTGCTGTCCATTAGACTCCAACAAGCTTTCAGCGCGATTGTCCTTCTGCTCTGGCGCACGCTTCTTATCTTTTGCTTTTTTGGTAAAGAGTTTCTCAGCCTGATCACGAACCTCTCTGTCCTGACTGAAGGCAGCATTCAATGCCTTGTATTGCTGGTCGGTGAGTTTGAAGCTCGGTTCTGCCTTGACATCTCCCAGGTCTTTTCTTTTCTCTAGGAATTCAACTGCCGTCTGAAGTCCTATATTTAATTCACGTAGTGCTTTATTTAATCTGATGCTCATAAATTATTTATTCTCCTATTTTTAAAGTTAGATTCCCTGCAAGCACTAGCTGGCAAGGGAATTATTGTTCGAATTCGGCGCGCAACACGCTGAGTACATGATCAACGGTCTCCTCTTCGAGGTCGGCCTTCTCAATCAGCAAGTTGCGAGGTGCATTGAGTACCTGCTTGGCAGTATCAAGACCGATGCCCTTGATTGCATCGATAACCCACTGGTCAATCTCATCAGAGAACTCATCCAAGTAGATATCCTCATCGGCCTCATTCTCGTCTACCTCACGGAATACGTCAATGGTATATTCTGTAAGCATAGAAGCCAGTTTGATGTTCATACCGCCACGGCCGATAGCCAAACTAACTTCCTCAGGCTGCAAGTAAACCTCTGCTTTTTTGTTCTCATCATCAACATTGATTGAAGAAACCTTGGCTGGAGCCAACGCACGCTGAATGAAGAGTTTGGTATTGCTTGAGTAGTTGATGACATCGAGATTCTCGTTGCAAAGTTCGCGAACGATACCGTGAACGCGGCTACCCTTAACACCTACACATGCGCCAACCGGGTCGATACGCTCATCGAATGTTTCAACAGCAATCTTAGCACGCTCTCCCGGAAGACGGGCGATACGGCGGATTGCAATCAGACCGTCTGCAATCTCAGGAACCTCAGCCTCCAACAGGCGCTGCAGGAAGATTGGAGCAGTACGGCTCAAGATAATCTTTGGATTATTGTTCTCGTTGTCTACACGAAGGATGACCGCACGAACAGTCTCACCCTTGCGGTAAGTATCACCAGGAATCTGCTCAGTCTTAGGCAACATGAGCTCGTTGTTCTCATCATCTACAATCAGAACCTCGCGCTTCCAAACCTGATAAACCTCACCAGAGATAACCTGACCTACGCGATCCTTGTATTTGTTGTAGAGTGAATCATGCTCCAACTCAAGAATCTTGGAAGCCAAAGTCTGACGAAGAGTCAAGATGGCACGACGACCAAACTTATTGAAGTCAACCGTCTCACTTACATCCTCACCAACCTCGTAATCCGGCTCAATCTTACGAGCCTCAGAAAGTGTAATTTCCTTATTTTCATCTTCAACTTCGCCATCAGCAACAACTATACGGTTGCGATAAATTTCGAAGTCACCCTTGTCAGGGTTCACGATGACATCAAAGTTTTCGTCACTACCAAAAATCTTGGCAAGTACATTACGGAAGCTCTCCTCCAATACACTTACCAATGTAGTACGGTCGATATTCTTTGTTTCTTTAAACTCGCGGAATGTATCAACCATACTCGCTGTCAATTCTTGCTCTTTTTTAGCCATAACTTAATTGAAACTAATTATGTATTTTGTATATTTTACTTTATCCATCTGGTAAACGTGATCAACCTCCTGCTTAACCGGACGTTTTTTACCTTCAACCTTTACCTTTTCTTCAACGCCAACTGTGAAGTCATTTCCTTCAACAGCTTTCAAGATACCCTTCACCTTCTTGCCGTCGGCATCAAGCACCTCTACCTCCTTGCCAATGAAATTGATATACTGCTGCGGAACTTTGAACGGTTGACCCAAGCCTGCAGAGCCAACTTCGAGCTCATAGTCTTCCTCGTCACGGTTCAAATGATCCTCAATATACTTACTCAAGGCAACACAATCCTCAATCCATACTCCATCGGCATGGTCAATCTCAACAACGATTCTATCGTCGGGACTGATTTCAATGCTTACCAAGAAATATTCCTTATCTTGGAGCCATTCTTCAACTAATTTTTTTACGACGTTTTTATCAATCATATATACCTTATTAAAATAAAATGAGGAACTCTTGTGAGCCCCTCATTCCACTGAACGTTGCAAAATTACAAATATTTTTGTGATTAGCCAAAAAAAATGCAACTTTTTATTCGCAACGTGCACATTTTTAATCGATTGTGCACGTTTTTGTACTTATTTCTTCACAGGATGCAGTATTTTTTCGTATTCTGATGGAGAATTCAGCAATTTTACTGCTTCCTTAATCTGCTTGTCATAGCGCATGGAATTCTGGATGGCACCGCGCTGGAAACAATAGGCAGAAACGATGTCATTTTCCAACAGATGCTTGATGTAATCCTTGTTATAATCCAGATCCTTTGCCACATTATGGCTCAGTTTTTTCTTCAAAGCCTCAAACTCAGCCTTGGCATCATCGTAGTAGCCTTCAAACTTAGCGAGTTTTTCCAAGTCCTTGAGATACTTTTCTGTTTCACGGTCGTACTGGAAGTTAGCCTTCAACACGCGTGTCTTGAATTCATCATAGTCGGCATCGGTCAGCGAGAATTCCTTCGCAGGAGCAATAGTAGGATGCTTGGCGATATAATCAACCTCATAATTAAGCATCACCTCATTACTGTCGCGGGCACCAGCCAGATAGAAGGCGATGTTTGGCAAAGAATCAGGCTTTACTTCAACATCCGGCTTCACGCCACCTCCATCTCTCACTTCTCTGCCACCTGCGGTATAGAACACCTTGGTAAGAGAGTCGGGAACATGCTCCACATAACCACCCTTATCGTGCTTATAGTTGAGTGCCTGAACGCATCGACCGCTAGGAATGAAATATTTAGCAGTAGTAAGTTTCACCTGTCCGTTATAAGGCAAATCCATGGTAGTCTGCACCAATCCCTTTCCATACGTGCGCGTACCTAATATTACAGCACGGTCATAATCCTGCAGACTGCCGCTCATGATTTCACTGGCACTGGCAGAATTCTCGTTCACCAATACCACCATCGGCATAACGGAATCTATCGGTTCAACCGTGGTCTTATAAACATGATTAGAACGCTGCAACTTTCCCTTCATCTCCAAGACTGTCTTACCTTTAGGCAAGAACATATTGATGATGCTGACCGCTTCGGTAACAGAACCACCACCATTATTACGCAGATCGAAGACAAGACTCTTGGCTCCTTGCTTTCTCAAATCGATGAAAGCACGACGCACTTCCTTGGCTGACTGCTCGGTAAAGGAATTGAAGTTGATGTAACCGATGTTACCCTCCAACATGCCATAATAAGGCAAGAACGGCAACTGGATGGTACGGCGTGTTACCTTCACCTTCATCGTCTTGCCTGTACTTGGACGCTTCACTTTCAGCATGAAAGAAGAACCTGGGTCACCACGAAGATGATCGCTGACATAGCTCACCTCCTTATTGGTCATATCCTCATCATCAATACTCAGGATGATGTCACCCTTCTTCAGTCCCACTTCTGCAGCAGGCATATTCTCGTAAGGCTCGCTGATACAGACGCGCTGCAACTGGAAATTGTAGCGTATCACCGCACCTACACCCGCATACTTGCCGGTGAGCAGGTTCTTGAGTTCCTTCATCTTCTGCTCAGGATAATAGGTAGTATAAGGGTCGAGACTACGCAACATGGCATTGATACCATTTCCGACCACAACTTCAGCATCGAGCGTATCAACATACATTAAATCGAGATTTTTGTAGATGGCATTGAATATTTCCATATTCTTTGCGGCTTTGAAGTCATGATCTTTGTCAACCTGGGCAAAAGTAGGAACTGCCAGGAGCACCATAAGCAAGGAGAACAGTATTCTTTTCATTGTTACCTTATTTAATTGTATATGATTCAACTTATTGGTTATTTCCTCCTCTTCACGGCATTCGCCCTCGGGAGAAGATTTCGACCACAAAAGTACTCATTTCTTTGCGAAAAACACCATAAAATAGGCAAAAAGTGGCACAAAGATAAGAAAAAATACACTTTTTTAGAGAAAAAGCGAAAAAAGTCAGCAAAAAATTTGGCAGAATGAAGAAAAGTTAGTACTTTTGCACACGCAAATAAGGAACGTCATGTTCTTTACGAAAAAAACGCTTCAATAGCTCAGTTGGTTAGAGCACCTGACTGTTAATCAGGGGGTCGTTGGTTCAAGCCCATCTTGAAGCGCAAGAGAGTTTCAGGTTAGCCTCGTAACTCATCTTCTTTCATAGCAAATTGCTTCAATAGCTCAGTTGGTTAGAGCACCTGACTGTTAATCAGGGGGTCGTTGGT
>OODO01000226.1_pt1 | contig 58431 bp, 84 predicted proteins | sample 1671261 | NCBI WGS metagenome assembly OODO01 (sample SAMN06348138, study PRJEB24527) | human gut metagenome | biome: human gut; feature: ankylosing spondylitis patient; material: feces | host: Homo sapiens | place: China | collected 2015-10 | reverse complement strand
AGACGTGTGCTCTTCCGATCTAGACCTCGCAGGGCGGGAATCTATCTTGTTTCCAGTTTTTAAGTCGCAAGTTGACCGCGATTTAGAGAACAGCACAGTTTACGCCGAAAACGGCAAAAAAGGTGGCAAAACAAAAAATTCGAGCCAAACCGAACCAAAACTAACCAAACCGAACCAAAGTGAACCAAAACGCCCTAACAAAGAAAAAGAAGAAGACAAAGAAAAAGACAATGACAAAGACGAAGAGATAACGGCGGCTTCGCCGCCAACGCGCGCGAAGAGCAGCGATTTCGATCTCTTTTGGCGAGCGTACCCGAAGAAAGTCGGGAAGGAAGCCGCTAGGAAAGCATTCAGCCGGGTAAAAGCCCCGCTTGAGTCACTCCTGACCGCCATAGAGCGGCAGAAGTGTGGCAACCAATGGACGACGGAAAACGGACGCTTTATCCCGAACCCGGCCACATGGCTGAATCAGGGACGCTGGGAAGACGAGGTTGCGCAAACACCACTTAGCCGCGCTGCAAAGCCCGGCTACGGCGTGCAGGGACACCATGACGAGCTGAACCCGCTGGAACGCGCAGCTGTGGACAGGGTGATGGGGCCGGTTTCAAAGGGCGCTGCCCGATTGCAGCAAGGCGTACAGCGCCACGAGGACGAACTTGATGCGTTCCAGCTGGAGGCGGTCGAGCGAATGCTTGCGGAAAACAAGGAGGACAAGACATGAGATTTGTTTGCGATTGCTGCCACGATCTGACGAACATCGAGGCCGACCGGATGGAAATCCAGGGCGAGAAGCTGATGGTGTATAGCCGCGGGCGGCTGGTGTACGTTGCGGATCTCGGCCAGATCATGCTGGCCAAGCTGACGCCGGGGAGGGAGGAGGCAAAATGAAAGAGAATGTGCTGGAGCGAAATGCAAGGCTGGATACCGAACGGAAGATTGCGGATTTTCGAGTAAAACAGCAGATGGATTATGCGTTCAAGGTGAAATACGCCAAAATCCGCGCATGGGAATTCTACGATCACCCAGACGTTGCAGGTAGCTGCTACGTAGCTGTCGGCGGGCTGGATTCAATCACGCTGCTCCTGTTCCTTCGCAGCATCGGTATTGATGTGCCTGCCATCTCGGTATCGTCGCTTGAGGATAAAAGCATTCAGCTGATTCACAAGCAACTCGGCGTGAAGCCGCTGAAACCGCTGAAAAGCAAAGTGGAAGTGCTGCGGGAGTACGGATGGCCGGTTATCTCCAAGGAAGTTGCGGGGAAAATTTCACTTTTGCAGAATCCAAGCGAGAAGAACGCAACGGTACGCCATGCAATCATAACTGGGGAAACAGGGGCTTACGGCGGGTTCCGCACGGGGACGCGGATGAAGCTGGCTCAAAAGTGGCTGGAGCTCTTCGGCGGGTACGAAAATGAGAATGAGGGAGTCAGCTACAAAACACCGGATTTTCTCGTATCGGATAAGTGCTGCTATTACCTGAAGGAAAAGCCTTGCAGCGATTATGCCAAAGAAACCGGAAGCTTCCCGTATATGGGCCTGATGGCGTCCGAAGGAGGGCGCAGGCAGAAAGCGTTGATGATGCACGGGTGCAATTACATATCGCCGGGAACGAAACGCAGCTGTCCATTCGCGATTTTCTCGCGGCAGGATCTTTTGCAGCTTGCGCTGGATTTGCGGGTTCCGGTGCCGGAAATCTACGGAGAGATCGTGCGCGACGCAGATGGAACACTCAAGACGACAAAAGCACATAGAACCGGGTGCTCCATGTGCGGGTTCGGCGTGCACATGGAAAAACGCCCACACCGGTTTGACCGGCTGTGGGAGCGGAATCCAAAGGAGTGGGAAATGTGGATGAATCACGTGATGCAGGATGATCGCGGGAACTGGTACGGCTGGGGCCGTGTGCTGGACTACATCGGCGTCGAGTGGCGGGATCCGGAAGCCGCGCTGTTAAATCCGGATGAACTGCCGGGACAAATGGTTCTTGAAGGAATGGAGGATATATGACAGACAAGGAAATCGTGCAGGCGCTGCGGTGCTGTGCAGACCATAGCTGCAGCGCCAAGTGTCCGGCATTCCCCGCCGGGCTGGATTGCAGAGAAGAAATGCACAAAGAGGTGCTTGCTTTACTCGAACGTCTGAGCGCCGAGAACGCAGCGCTGCGGGAGAAGGTGCCGCAGTGGATCAGCGTGGAGGATAGGCTGCCAATAGACCGTCTCAGCAAATATCTCGTTGCTTTTCGGGACGCGGGCGGCTCGATTGTAGATATGGCCAGATACTTTCCGAGCGACGGATGGACGTGCAATAACTGGGACGTACCGCAGAACTTGATTACTCACTGGATGCCGCTGCCGGACGCGCCGGAGGAAGGAGACAAGCATGAGTAAAGCTGTTTTGATCAGCATTCGCCCTGAGTGGTGTGAGAAGATCATCAGCGGGCGGAAGACCATTGAGGTGCGCAAGACGCGCCCGAAGATGAACCCGCCGTTTAAGTGCTACATTTACCGTTCGGTTCAGGGCGGCGTCATCGGCGAGTTTGTATGCGACGACATTTTTGAAAGGATCGTCAGAGTAGGAGCAAACTGTGAACCGCCGAAATATTGCATCTGCGATTGGAACATGGACTGCACACCGCTTGATACGCTTCTTGCGGATGCCTGCCTGACAAAAGACGAGCTGGAGAAGTATTTGGACGGCGGCGTCGGCTACGGATGGCACATTTCCAACCTCAGAATTTACGATCACCCGCGCGAACTGCGGGAATTTTACGCTGTGCCAAATGAGGTAGAGGTAGCGCTCAAGGCAAAACCCAGGCCAATCACCCGCCCGCCGCAGAGCTGGCGATATGTGGAGGAGCAGAAATGAACGAGCGAGATAAAATCCTGCTGCGGTATGTCTGCGATGGCGACATGAAGAGAGCTCGCCAACAGGCAAAACTAATTTTAGAAAATACAACGGCCAAAAAGGATGAGCATTTTCGGTATGAGATGCTGAGAAAACTGGAGACCAAAAGCAACTTCATTGAACTGCCAGCGAACTTGCAGGGCATTTTGGTAGCGGAGGACTCCACCTTTTTCCCCAACAAGAAGTTCTTAGCCAGGCCACATGAGGAGGCTGTAGCAAAAAAGGTGCTACGCATTTACCGCGCCGCCGATAAACTGGCAGAGATCGGACTGCCGTATTTCTCCGCGCTTCTGCTGCACGGAGAAAGCGGGTGCGGAAAAACAGAACTGGCGAGATATATTGCGTATAAAGCAAACCTGCCGTTCGTCTATGTCCGGTTCTCCGCGTTGGTGAGTTCATATCTGGGCAGTACACAGGCCAATATCGCCCGCATCTTTGATTATGTGAGGCGCGAACCGTGTGTCCTGTGCTTTGATGAGATCGACGCAGTGGGAATGGCCCGTGGGCAAAGAAACGATGTCGGGGAAATGAACCGTATCGTCATCGCACTTATGCAGGAACTGGACAAGCTTCCCAACAATGTGATTATCGTCGGCACAACGAACCGCTTTGACCGGCTCGACCCCGCGCTGATCCGGCGGTTTCCCATTCAATACGAAGTACAGAAACTATCCCCTGAAGAAGCCTGTGCGCTTGCAGAAAAGATCATCGGTTATGCCGGGATAGATGTCGAACCGTGGAAATTGTGGTTTACTGCGGTATTCCCGGAAAGCGTACCCGCCTCTACTGTGGTGAAGGTGTGCGTGGACGAAATAGTTGCGTATATCATCGAAAAGGAGGAAGAGAAATGAACGAAAGAATGACGAAGCGTGACACCGATGGACAGGCAATGATGGACTGCGAGAAGTGCAAATCGGATTGGACGGGTAAGCATGGTAAGCTGATGGCTGACTGCACTGCGCTGTATTGCCGAAATCGTTTGTTAGGACGGCTGGTGGAATATGAGGACACGGGGCTTGAACCGGAAGCAGTGGAAACGGTTAAGCTTGCGCTGGCCACCAACAATACGCCAATCAGCAGGCTCGTAGAGCTGGCCGAGGCCGACAAGGACGGGCGCGTCATTATATTGCCGTGCAAGGTGGGCGATACGATTTATTTCGCCCGCGCCAATCCTATTCTCCAGTATAAGGTCACAGGGTACGAGATGGGGGTAGCAGGTATCTCGCAGGTTCACAGCAAGCACGTCGCTAAAGAAACAGGGTTAACGTTTAATTTTACATTCAGACCAAGCAGCATTGGAAAAACCGTATTTTTTACCCGCGAGGAAGCCGAACGGGCTTTGCGGGAAATGGAGGGCAAGTAATGGAAGAACGAAATATCGACAGGATAAACGACATTCTTGAAAAGGCAAAATCTCAAGGATGGCTGGATGGATTTGATTTTTCGATTTTGATGCAGCGGCTTTTAATCCCAGATGGTGGATACATCATAGGCACCGGAAATTGGGAAAATGTGAATGCGGAAGCTGCTTTGATGCTTTATGAGAAGATCAAAAGGCATCCGATACTTTGGAGACTTTTCTTCATGCTGTGAGAGGGGAGGTATTCGATGGGAACAATTCTGGCGATTGATCCCGGCAATACCAAATCTGGCTATGTGGTGGTCGAGCACGACGGCGAAGAAATTCGCCGCGTGCTGGAGGCCGGGAAGAAAGGTAACAATGAGCTACTGCCGATGCTTGAGCGGAAGCTTTACGGGAACGGCCATGACGTGGCAATCGAGATGATCGCGGGCATGGGAATGACGGTAGGCCAAGAGGTGTTCGATACCTGCGTATGGATCGGGCGATTCTGGCAAACCGTGTTGTGGCAGCTCGGCTACGGGCCGACAAGGATCTACCGCCGGGAAGAAAAGCTGGATCTGTGCGGTTCGCTATCTGCCAAAGATGCCAACATCCGGCAGGCACTCGTTGACCGCTACGCGCCCGGCCAGCCGAATTTCGGCAAGGGCACGAAGAAGAATCCCGGTTTCTTCTACGGCTTCTCGGCGGATATGTGGGCGGCTATGGCCGTTGCGGTCACATATTTTGACAAGTACATCAAGGGGGTAAAGCTATGAGCAAGATGCAGCGCAAGCCACCAAGACCGCCGATGCGGCTGACGTGCGATGCCTGCGGGAAAACGTTTATGCGGGCTCCATCGAAGTACAAGGCAAAATACAATTTCTGCAGCGAGGCGTGCGCCTGGGCGGCACATGGGGAAGCTGTGATGGGCCTGGCAGAGCGCGTGCGGATCCTGATCACGTGCTCGATCCCGGTATACCCGGAAATGCGGCCCGTCTGCGGGCGGGTGTATCCTGCCGAGAAATACAAATACAGGACAAACCGGACGGGCTATGTCGTCGAGGTGGGTGGCAAGCGCGTATGCGTGAGGGTGGACGAATGCAGGGAAATCTAGGGCTTACACCGGTGCAGGCCCCGTGTAAGGGCTGCGCGGACAGGCATACCGGCTGCCACACGGACTGCACCCGATACATAGCATTCCGCCGGGAGGCGGACAGATACAGACAGGAGCATTCAAAAGACGCGGCGAGATATGCGACGACGCGGGGCTGCATGCGGACGCTGCGGGACGCAACCCGCGCAAGACGTGAAGGGAGGCAACATTACTGATGAGCACGCCGCGATACGGCTGGTGGGCCTATGCAAAGTGGATGATCCGCAGCTATAAGGGCGGCGAGCTGATGACGAAGGCCGAGCGCGCTGCCGTTGAGGAGGCAATAGCAGAGACGGAACGGCTCGTTGACGGCGCGGAGCGACTCCGGCTCATAGATTTGGTTCTTTGGAAGCGGACGCATACCTTGCAGGGCGCTGCGATGGCGGTTTATGTATCCGAACGCACCGCGCAGGAATGGCACAGGCAATTTATTCGCCTTGTGGGGCAAAAAAGAGGGCTTTTATGAAAAAGTCTGCGTCCCAGAGCCAAATTTAACATTTACTATAAGGGCGTAGAGATCAACTCTACGCCCTTCTTCATCGGCACCGCAGCGTTCTGCGGAAACCTCCTCCTCCTGTTCTCGTGTTCTCCGGTGTGAATAAATATATTTATTCACACACGGAGACACGAGAACGAAAGAATGAGGCAGAAAGGAGCGGCTATGGCGAGTTTGCGCGCCCTTGCACACAAGCTGCAAACAGCGCTCTTGTACCACGGAATCAAAATAAAAATCAATCAAATGCAGACCTATTCCGCGAAAAATGACAGGATGGTGACGAAATACATGGTTTACGAATATCGACCTGATGAAAAGACGAAGAACGTCACTCTGCTGGAAACGTACCAGATCGCGGATGTGGTGAAGTTGCTGGTAAGCCTTTACAGCGATGGCGGATGAAAAACTTACGCCGAAGCAGAAACGATTCTGCGAAGAATATTTAAAATCTGCCAACGCCTCAGAAGCAGCGAAAAAAGCGGGATATAGCCTGAAAACGGCTCCGTTTATTGGCGCTGAAAACCTAAAAAAACCTCAAATTTCTGCCTATATTAAGCGCAGGATGGACGAACAGGAAGCGGCGCAGGTCGCGGATTCAAACGAAATTCTGAAATTTTACACTGCGGTAATGCGCGGCGAGATCAAAGACCAGTTCGGCATGGACGCATCGCTGTCCGACCGGCTGAAAGCCGGTGACAGCCTTATGAAACGCTACGCAGCTGCTTCCGACCGCAACAGGACGACAATGGAGAAGCTTGATTCGATGCTGAAGGAGTTCCAAGATGCTGTTAAGTCCGAAGCAACGTGAATATGTGTTGAAAAGCGCCGGGCACAGATGGGGCTTCAAGGGTGGTGCAACACGCAGCGGGAAGACTTACCTCGATTTTCGATGGATCATACCGATCCGGATTCGTGAGCGAATCGGGAAAGATGGTCTGGCCGTCATTCTCGGCGTAACAAAATCCACGATTGAGCGAAATGTGCTGGAGCCGATGCGGAACCTGTATGGCGATATGCTCGTCGGAACAATCTCCAGCGACAACACGGCGTGGATTTTCGGAGAAAAGTGCTATTGCCTCGGTGCGGAAAAGGTTTCTCAGGTGTCAAAGATCCGCGGCGCGTCGATTAAATATTGCTACGGCGACGAGGTTGCGGACTGGTCGGAAGAAGTCTTCGCACTGCTAAAAAGCCGTCTTGATAAGGAATACTCCTGTTTTGATGGGACGTTCAATCCGCAATATCCTGACCACTGGCTGAAAAAATTCCTCGATAGCAACGCGGATATTTTCAGCCAGACATATACGATCGACGACAATCCGTTCCTGCCGGAATCTTTTAAAGAAAATCTGAAAAAAGAATACGAAGGGACGGTTTATTACGACCGCTACATTCTCGGCCTCTGGGTACGCGCCGAAGGACTGGTATATCCGATGTTTGGAGATGGCTGCATCACGCAGGATACCCCGGACACCGGAGATTATTATATATCTATAGACTATGGCACGCTGAACCCGTTTTCTGCCGGGTTATGGTGCGTTGGGAAGAAATGTGCAGTCAGAATCGCGGAGATCTATTACAGCGGCCGCGAGGAAAAGAAGCAGAAAACAGATGAGGAATACTGCGACATGGTAGAACGGCTTGCAGGAGATAAGCCAATCAGGGCCGTTGTCGTGGATCCGTCTGCCGCATCGTTCATTGAAGCGCTGCGCAGAAGGGGCGGATTTAAAGTCCGGCACGCGGACAACGACGTTTTGAACGGGATCCGCACAACGTCCGACTTCCTGCGTGATGGAAGAATCAAGATTCATGCGGGCTGTAAAGACGCCATCCGAGAATTCGGGCTTTACAGGTGGGACGAAAAAGCAGAATCTGACCGCGTCGTGAAGGAAAACGACCACACTATGGACGAAATCAGGTACATGGTGATGACGGTTTTGAAAAAGCACTTCAAAGAACACAGATTTGTGCCGGAGCTGGCGCGGTGAGGTAAAAGATGAAAACATATCAGGATTTTTTAGAGGTCGCGGAAAAGTCTGACCGGGAACGGATGGAATTTGTTCTGTCCGCGATAAATAATCACAAAGACTCGGATTTATACAAACAGGCGGTTATTGCGAAGGAATACGACGCGCACAGGAATGTGACGATTGCAAATTTTCAAAAGCTGCTTTATACACTCAACGGGAAAGTCATTCCAGACAACTACAGTCCGAACTATAAGCTTCGGAGCAATTTCTTTGCAAATTTCATCACGCAGGAAACGCAGTATCTGCTCGGAAACGGCGTGACGCTGAAAGAAGCCGCGAACAAAGGAAAACTCGGCGCATCGTTCGACGTTCGGCTGCAGGACGCAGCGCATGCGGCGCTTGTTGGAGGCGTATCGTATGGCTTCTGGAACCTTGATCATCTTGAGGTTTTCGATGTAACAGAGTTCGTTCCGCTTCTCGATGAGGAAAACGGTGCGTTGCGCTCCGGGATTAGATTCTGGCAGGTATCCGGTACAAAGCCGCTTCGCGCAACACTCTACGAGCCGGACGGCTTTACACAGTTCATCCGCAGAAGCGGAAAAAACATGGAGATCCTAGAGGCAAAGCGCGGATATGTATCTGTCGAGGCAAGTTCCGAAGCGGACGGTACGGAAATCCTTGCATATCAAAACTATCCCGGCTTCCCGATTATTCCGCTCTACGGCAACCGCGCAAGGCAGTCAGAGCTTGTCGGCCAACGCGAGGCGATAGACTGCTACGATCTCATTAAGTCAGGCTTTGCGAATACAGTTGATGAGGCGTCAATCATTTACTGGACGATCTCGAACGCTGGCGGAATGGACGAGATCGATATGGCACGGTTCAAAGAGTCCATGCGGAGAATTGGTGTAGGTCTTGTGGACGACGACGGCGCGAAGGCAGAGGCTCATACGCTCACAATCCCGGTTGAAGCTCGGGAAGCGCTTCTTTCCAGAATCAGCGACGATCTTTACCGTGACGCGCAAATGCTTGATGTGACAAAAATGCAGGCGGGACAGAAGACGGCGACGGAGATCATGGCGGCGTATCAGCCGATGGATAACAAGGTGGATCAATTTGAATACTGCGTGATCGAGTTCCTGCAGGCGTTGTTTAAGATCGTTGGTATTGATGACGAGCCGTCCTTTATGCGATCCAAAATAACAAATCAGTTAGAACAGACGCAAATGGTGCTGCTTGCCGCGAGCTACCTTGACGACGAAACGATTCTGAGCAAGCTGCCGTGGCTTACGCAGGAGGAAATCGCAAACATTTTGAAGAGGAAAAGCGCGGAAGAATTAGAGCGATATTCCACGAAAGATATGGAGGAATAGACGTATGAGCAGCATGGTACAGGGCGATGCGTACAGTCTGGCCGTCACGGTCAAGAACAACGGGCAGGCTGTCGAGATCGACGATATTGAGAAGGTCGAAATGACGCTTCTGTATTTGCAGAAGTATTACCCAGGCCAGATCACATACGCGGACGGGAAATTCTATTTCCCGCTGGCGCAGGAAGAAACATTCCGCCTGCCGAAGGTCTGCCAGATGCAGATCCGCGTAAAATTCAAAAGCGGTGACGTGATCGGCTCGGAGATCAAGCAGATCGACGTTGCGCACGCGCTTTCAAAGGCGGTGTTGTGATGGGCGGCATTGAATTTGGACTCAAGAACCGCGATCCGGTTGACGTTTCCTTTAGCGTTTCCGTGCGTGCTGACGGCGGCTCCGGCGGCGGCTACAACATCGGCCCCGGCCTGAAGCTGGACGCCGAAACCAACACCCTGTCCGTCGATACGGCGGATGCCGTCGAAAAGGACAACACCAAGCCCGTAACGTCCGCCGCCGTGTATGCGGAGGTCGGCAACATCAACGCCCTGCTGGCGACGATTTAAGGAGAGGATTTTATGAGCACACAAACCGAAATTACCAGATTGCAGACAGCGCGGAACAAGCTGCGCACATGGCTCGTCGGCCTCGGCCTTGCCGCGAGCACGGACAAACTCGACGCGCTGACCGACAAGGCCGCCGCCATCAAAAATCAGGGCGCGGTTGACGCCAACGTCAAGGAGGGCGAGTCCTACACCATACCCGCGGGCTATCACAACGGCTCCGGCACGGTCAAGGGCGTCTCCGGCGGCGGCAACTACAACCTGCAGGCCAAATCCGTCACGCCGACAAAGGAGCAGCAGTCCATCACGCCAGATCAGGGCTATTACGGCCTGTCCGGCGTGACCGTCGGCGCGATCCCGGAAAACTATCAGGACGTCTCCGCCACGACCGCCGCGCCCGGCGACGTGCTGGCGAATAAAGTATTTATCGACGCGGACGGCGTAACGCAGGCTGGCACCATGCCGGACAACGGTGCAGTGGAGAAAGTGCTGGACGCGACGACCGGCAATCAGGAATACACCGTCCCGGCGGGCAAGCACTCCGGCGCGGGCAAGGTATCCGTCGTGCTGGAAACCAAGTCCGCCACGCCTGCCGAGGCCGCGCAGGACATCACGCCCACGAAGGGCAAAGTCCTCGGCAAGGTCACGGTCGGCGCGATCCCGGAAAAATACAAGGACGTTTCCGGCGTGACTGCCGGAGCGGCAGACGTGCTGGACGGAAAGTTTATCGTGCTAGCCGACGGCAGCAAGGTCGAGGGCACCATGGCCAACAACGGCGCGATCTCGAAGACCATCGACGGCCTCACGCAGACCAGCGTAGCCATCCCCGCAGGCTATACCTCCGGCGGAACCGTCAGCATGACAGACGACATCGAAAACGCCCTCGCCGCGATTTAAAGGAGGAACAGATATGAGCGTACAGACAGAGATTGATCGCATTATCACGGCAGTCGGCGCGGCGTATGACGCAGTAAAGGCCAAAGGCGGCACAGCCCCTGCGGCACAGACCATCGAAGGGCTTGCAGGCGCGATCAGCGGCATAAAATCCGCACCAGCTACACCGTATATGGTAGCTGAATACGAGCAAGAACCAATGACAGCCTATGAAAGCGCAAGCTATATAAAAAAAGCAAAGCTCTACAACCACACAAGAATTGTAAGGCTTGAGTTTGCGCAACAAACCCACCTGCAAGAGCTGGATATGTCAGATCCATCAAACAACATTACAACGATTGAATCGAACGCTTTTTCAAGCTCTATGTGTGAGAATGTTATGATACCGGAAACGGTTACATTGATAGGAAATGGCGCGTTTAGTGATGCTACGATCGGAACAATGATTTTGCCGGGGAGCGTAACCAGAATTTCAGACATGGCATTTACAGATGTGCACGGCGTTAATGGTGCAGCACCGGTAATAAAACTAAACGAAGGGCTTGTTGCTATCGGAAGCTCTGCGTTTGGCTCTGGGTTTGGCTATTCGGAAATTTCCGGAGAAATGGAGATTCCGTCAACAGTGGCAGAAATAGGAGACTACTGTTTTAGCGGTGCTAGCATAACAACTGTTATCTGCAAGCCGACAACGCCACCTTCGCTTGGAACTGGAGCATTCACCTCGGACACAGCGGGATTTACCATCAAAGTCCCGGCTGCATCGGTCGCGGCGTATAAAGCTGCCGACGGATGGAAGGATTATGCGAGTTACATCGTTGCGATGTGAACGCCGAAAACCGGAAAAGGGAGAACACCATGGACACCAAGACTATCATCGTTACCCTCGTCTGCGCCGTGCTCGGCGGGGCGGATAGAAGTGTATGAGCACAAGCAACACCGCCGGGCAGAAAATGACCGACGCAGAGCTCACAAAGCTTGAAAAGCGGATTGCTGCGATATACAGGGAAGCGTATGACGGTCTGACGGACATCATCAAGGAGTATTTCGCAAAGTTCGCAGACCGTGACGCTTCCGAAAAGGCACGGCTGGACGCTGGCGATATCACCGATGAACAATACAAGCAATGGCGGCTTGCGCAGATCGGGCGTGGAAAGCGCTTTGAGGCGCTACGGGATAAGGTCGCAAAGCGCATGACAAATGCAAACGCAACCGCAATCGCCTATATCAACGACGCAACGCCGGGGATTTACAGCCTGAACAGGAACCTAGCAGCCTATATGATCGAGCAGGTGGCGGGGGACGTTGGATTCGATCTCTGGGATGAGCGGGTTGTGAAGCGCCTGGTTTCCGAGCAGCCGGGCCTTATGCCATCCTACCCGGAGAAGCGAGCACTCAAACGTGGGATTGACCTTGCGTACGGGAAAAAGCAGATAACCGCCAGTGTCACCAGCTCCATCTTACAGGGCAGAAGCATCAAGGGCATGGCAGATGATCTGCAAAGTCGTATCACCACCATGAACCGCGATTCCGCCATCCGGACAGCTCGAACGGCAGTCACGGGCGCGCAGAACGCCGGGCGGCTGGATTCCTATTATGCCGCTGAGAAAATGGGAATCAAGTGCAGAAAACAATGGATGGCGACGCTCGACGGAAGAACCCGCCACTCCCACGCCATGCTCGACGGCGAGATCGTGGACAACGACAAAAAGTTCTCCAACGGCTGCCGCTACCCAGGCGACCCAAACGGCCCACCGTCCGAAATCTATAACTGCCGCTGCACGCTGGTATCCGAGATCGAAGGAATCGACACCTCCGGAGGCAAGCGCCGTGCCAGAAATCCGGAGACCGGGCGGAATGAGCTGATTGAGAACATGAGCTATGCTGAATGGGCAGGGTGGAAAAAGAAAAATGGACGTTGAATTTATCGACAATTCCAAAGAAGTGAAGTCTGCTATGCACGACGCGCTGATTCGCGCCCTCGAAAAGATTGGAATGACGGCTGAAAAGTACGCGAAGCGGCTGTGCCCGGTGGACACCGGCAATCTGAGGAACAGTATCACGCACCGCGTAGATGAAGGGGAACCGGCTGCATACATCGGAAGCAACATGGAATACGCCGCATACGTCGAACTCGGAACTGGCAAGCATTATCCGGGCGGGAGACCTACGCCGTGGGCGTATCAGGACGCAAAGGGGAACTGGCACTGGACGGCTGGAAACAAAGCACAGCCGTATTTGAAGCCAGCGGCGGCGAACTATGCGGCGCAGTACCGGCAAATCATCGAAGATGAGATGAAAAACGGATAAAGATTGCGTCCCAGAGCCATAAATATACGGTATAAGTGTGGTAACAGCAAAGAAATGACTGTTGCCACATTTTTTGTTCTGTCGCGGCAAAGCACCGCCGACAAGGGAAAGGAAGATAGAACATGGCACTGACGCGCAAGCTCCTGAAGGGAATGGGGCTTAACGAGGAACAGATGGACACTATCATTGAGGCGCACACCGATACCGTAGACGGGCTGAAAAGCGACCTTGCACGGTATAAGGCAGACGCCGAAAAGCTCCCCGGGGTACAGGCGGAGCTTGAAAACCTGAAAGCCAAAGGCGACGATGGCTGGAAGGATAAGCACGATAAGGTCAAAAAGGAATTTGACGACTACAAAAGAGAGCAGATGCAGAAGGAAACCAAGTCCGCGAAGGAAACCGCGTACCGGGAGCTTTTGAAATCTGCGGGTATCAGCGAAAAACGAATTGATTCGGTTTTGAAGGTTACCGATCTTTCTTCGGTTGAATTGGAAGACGGCAAGATCAAGAACGCCGATGATTTGAAGAAGTCCATCAAGGAAGAGTGGGCAGATTTCGTTGTTACCACGAAACAGAAGGGCGCGGACACCAAAGACCCGCCCACAAACAACGGCGGCGCTATGAGCCGGGACGACATCTTCAAAATCAGGGACGCGTCTGAACGGCAGGCAGCAATTGCCGCAAATCTCAATTTGTTCGGAAAGGAAGAATAATATGGCAGCAAAAAACAACCTGACCATGACGAGCGACGTTCAGGTAACTGCTCGTGAAATCGATTTTGTAACCCGCTTTGCGCGGAACTGGCAGCACCTGCGCGACATTCTGGGCATTATGCGCCCCATCAAAAAGCAGCCGGGCACCGTCCTGAAATCCAAGACTGCAAGCGTGACGCTCGCGCAGAGCGTCGGCGAGGGCGAAGAGATTCCCTACTCCAAAGCGACTGTCATCGAGAAGGACTATGCGAACATCAACGTCGAAAAGTACGCGAAGGCGGTCTCCATCGAGGCGATCAAGGAATACGGCTATGACGTTGCCGTCGCAATGACCGACGAGGCGTTCCTGTATGAGCTGCAGACCAATGTCACCAATCGTTTCTACGATTATCTGAATACCGGCCTGCTGACCGTCAGCGAAACCAACTGGCAGCGCGCGCTTGCAATGGCGAAGGGCGCAGTCATCAACAAGTTCAAGCAGATGCACCGCACCGCGACCAACGTTGTTGGCTTCGTGAACGTGATGGATCTGTACGATTACCTCGGTGGCGCAGACATCACCATTCAGACCGAGTTTGGATTCCAGTACATCAAGAATTTCATGGGCTACAGCACGGTTTTCCTGCTGTCCGACGATGAGATCAAGCGCGGCCGCGTGATCGCAACGCCAGTTGAAAACATCGTTCTGTACTATATCGACCCGGCTGACAGCGATTTCGCCCGTGCCGGTCTTGACTACAGAACTGATGGCGAAACCAACCTTGTTGGATTCCATGTGCAGGGCAACTACTCCACTGCGGTCTCCGAGTCCTTTGCGATCATGGGCATGACCCTGTTCGCGGAGTATCAGGACGGCATTGCCGTTGCTGACATTGACGAGACCCCGTCGCTCGGCACGCTGACGGTTACCTCTGCGGCGGGCACGGCGACAGGTGACACGAAGATCACGGTAACACCCGCGAAGGAAGCAAGCGGCAACGTCTACAAGTACAAGGTAGGCGATTCGGCTGAGACTGTCGTCTACGGCCAGAACGTCAGAACGTGGCCGACGTGGGACGGCAAGTCCGATGTCACGGCGACTACGGGCAAGAAGATCACAGTCGTTGAGGCTGACGCGACTTACAAGGCGCAGAAGGCTGGCAATGCGACGGTAACGGCGAAGTGATGGAGGTGGCGGTGTGATGCTGACTGAATTATGTGGCGTGCTTCGGAACTGGTTTGAAACTGACAGAATCAGTGGTACGTACACGGTCGAAAACGGCAGCATCACACTGCCGTTTTTGCAAAACGGACAGTTTTTCCGTGTGGTGGGTTCTGTTTTCAACGACGGAGTTCACCAATACCCGGATTACGCGATGGCAGACGAGACATTTGATGGCTCTATCTGGCCGATGTCTGTTCCTCCCGCACTTCTCTGCTTGGGAGAGGAAATTAAGGCGTGGCAGGAAAAGAACGGAGACATCGCCGCGAGTCCTTACACGTCGGAGAGTTTCGGCGGGTACAGCTATTCAAAGACGACGAGCGGGTCTGCAACCGGCGCTGGAATGGTAACATGGCAGTCTGTTTTTAAGTCGCGCCTGAACCAATGGAGGAAGATATGAGCTTACTTGACGATTTTGCAAGACCGTGTGTCCTCTTGGACAAAAGCCGCGTGCCGGACGGCGAGAGCGGCTATATCACGACATGGGCGGAAGGCGCGGAGTTTTACAACTATCAGGCGCTTGATACGTCGATAGAGGCCAGAAGAGCCGAAAAAGAAGGCGTGACAAGCGTTTACTCGGTTTTGGTTCAGCAAAGCGTTCCGATTGAGTATAACGACTTCTTCCGGGATAAAACGACCGGCGAGACGTACCGCGTAACATCGGAGCCGATGGCAAAGAAAACCCCACGCTCTGCCAGCTTCGATCTCAAGTATTTCACGGCAGAAAAGAAGGCGTTACCGGCATGACGAAAGGACAGGCTCTACAAGAATGGTTTTCGCAGTTCCTGACATCCTATTCGGCGTCCAGCGTGCCGGACGATGCTGTTTTCCCGTGGCTCACATATGAGCTTATTACGGGCGCATGGGATAGTGGAGAGATCGGGCTTACGGTGAATCTGTGGTACTACACGGAAAAGGAAGCAGAACCGAATGCCAAAGCGCAGGAAATTTCGGATGCGATTGGTTTGGGCGGCGTGTTCGTTCCCTGTGATGGCGGCGCAATTTGGATTAAGCGCGGGACACCGTGGTGTCAGAACATTGCGGACGATTCCGACAAATACATCAAGCGGCGGTACTTGAATATCACAGTCGAGTACATTACCGCAAACTGAAAGGACTGATTTCATGGCGAAATTTACAAAAATTCCGGCGGATACGTTTAAGCAGCTGCAAATCAATGCTGGCGTTGTTTTGAGCGAATTTACGCCTGCAACCGGAACGTTTGAACCGGAGAACCAGATCGGCGCAACTACCGGAGGCGTTACATTTTCCGCGACACCGACGTATTCTGACTACGGCTCGGACGTGGACAACTGCCCAAAGAATATACAATATTCTTACCAACCACGCGAAAACGTTGGGGCTTCTACGCAAAATTGGGCGTTTTACTCTTGAACTGTGCGCCAAAACTACAGCCTGTTTCAGCCTATTTACCGAAATTGTGCGCCAAGTGTGCGCCAAGAAAGGAGAGGGCGGCGTGGTTAGGTTGATAAACGGACAGTTGTGGTATTGCTGCCCGGTCTGCGGCCAGAAGCTTCACAAATTAACCCCTGACGCTGTTTGCAGCGGCGTTATAACGTTTTGCAAGAAATGCAAATGGGAAGGGGTGATGAACATTCGAGACAGGAAAGGAGCTTAAACAATGGCGAGTATCAGGAAAATCGAGGGGAAACATGGCACGGCGTACAAAATCACGGTCACGCTCGGCCGTGATTCCATCGATCGACAAATCAGGCACTACAAGACGTGGAAACCAGAAAAGCCTATGTCCGCGAGAGAATTGAACCGGGAGTTACAGCGAGTAGCGACCGAGTTTGAACAAGACCTGATAAACGGGTTCCAAGCAGACAACAGGCAGACATTCGCGGAGTATGCCGCATACTGCTACACTATCAGGGAGCAGCGCGGAGACAAGCCGCAAACGCTAGCCCGCGTCCGTCGGCAAACCGAACGAATCAACGAATACATAGGGCAAATACCAATACAAGAAATTCGACCAAAGACCTTGAATGATCTTTACAAGAAGCTTTCAGAGCCTGGCGCCTGCCGGTGGCAGGTATTCGCGCTTCCTGCCGTTGACTTTAATGCGCTTATTCCTGAGGGTGAGACGCGCAAAGCTTTTGCGGAAAAATGCGGCGTTTATGGGAACTTGATTCGTAGACTATGCGAAAACCAGCCAATCAGCCGCAAAAATGCCGCTATTATTGAGGAAAAATTAGGCCGCAAAGATCTTTTCAAGCTGACAGGTGAGGGGAAAGCACTGTCTCCCGGAACAGTTCGAGATTATCACGCCATTATTTCTACAGTGCTCGGACAGGCATACAAAGAAATGATCATCAAATACAACCCCGCCGAGCGGGTGACGCTGCCAAAGAAAAAGCGCGTTCGGGAAAGTAAGACATTGCAGCCGGAGCAGCTAAAAGCCGTTCTGACCGCGCTGGAAGCCGAGCCGCTGCCGTTCCGTGCATTGATAACCCTTTTTATTTCAACGGGTTGCCGCAGGGGTGAAGCCCTCGCCTTGACGTGGGAGAAGGTGGACTTTGACCGGCGTGAAATTTTGATCGACAAAAGCATGATCTATCTTCCTGAAACCGGCATACAAAGTGGAACGACAAAGACCGGAAATAGCCGCAAAGTAGCGATACCAAAAGAAACGGCGGAGCTTTTACGCAGATTGCGGGCAAGGCAAGCAGAAGAGCGGTTGAAGTTGGGCGACCTTTGGAAAAACAGCAACCTTGTTTTTACAAGGTGGGACGGTGCACCGATGAATCCGGGAACAGTGAATCTCGAACTTGATGAATTTTGCAAGCGCCATGACCTGCCGCACATTAACCCGCATCTTTTCCGCCACTCTGCCGCCTCTATTTTGCTTTCAAATGGCGTGGACGCGCTGACCGTTGCCGGAATGTTGGGACATTCTGACGTGTCAACGACGCTTGACACATACGCGCACGCCATAGACGAAGCAAAGCGCAAGACAGCAGACTGTATAAGCGAAACTATTTTTCATAAAAAGAACGCATAACGCTTGCAAAATATATAATTTTGTGATAGAATAAAGAAAATTGAATGAAGTAGCTTTAAGGTGAGAAATCGCCTTTTTGCGTGTGCCTTTGTGCCTATCACTTACGCATGGTAACAGTGCGTGAGCGGTGGGCACTTTTTATTTTTTTTGAATTGAAAGGAGTTTACAATGGTACGAATTAGAACTATTCCGAAAGCAGTTGCAGAGATCAAGGCGCAAGACCCCGGAACTTACATCAACGAACGTCTGCTGCGCAGATGGGTCAAAGACGGTACAATCAAGCCCGTAAACGGGAGCTATACGTTTACGCTGATCAACCTTGACGAGCTGGAAAGGTTCCTGTCTGATGAAAATAGCTGATCTTCTGCGCTACGGGCAGGCTAACGCCGTTCCGCTTCGAGGCTTGGCGGGAATAACCGGCCTTGACGGTCGAACCGTCCGCGCTATGATCTCCGCCGAGAGACGAGCGGGCGCGGCCATACTGAGCAACAACCAGACCGGCTATTACCTTCCTGCAAACGAGGAAGAAAAGGCGCGCTTTGTCCGCTCCATGCGGCACAGGGCGAAAGAAATTCTATGCGCGGCGGATGCCGTGGAAAGGGCGTAACAAATGACATACAAGAAAAAAGAAAAGCGGGCGACATGGTGGAAAATGCTTTACCATCAGAGGGCGGCTATTTCTTCAGTTTCGGACGCTGACGCCGGATTAGGTCTAAAGGCTGCATTTGCATATTTTGACGGTGAGGAAATCGACCCGGCACAGCTTACCCCCGGCGCATTTACCGTATTTTGTGTAATTCGTCCGTACATCGACGAAAGCATGAGGGACTTTCAAGAATCCGTCGAGAGTGGGAGAGCCGGAGCAGAAAAGCGATGGGGGGATAGATAGCCCCCCTATACCCCCCCTATACCCCCCCTATAGGGTAGCTTACAGAAGCAATAAGCAATATGCAATATGCTTGATGCACTACTGTAAAAGGGAATGACAAGTCATTCCACACCATGTATAAGGGTGCGCTGCGCGCGCACCGCCGCCGATATTATATATTTTCAATTTTTCTTCTTTTTTGTATAAGGGAGCGTTTCTAATGGTCTTTGATTTTGAGAAATTCGCAAGGATAACCGCGAGCGTGTACCCGCCGAGCGTCTATACTCTGCAAGACGCCTTGACCGTGTTCAAATACTACTTCGAGAAGTACGAGAAGCACATGGGGAAACCGCATCCACCCATCAGAGCAAGCCAGATCGTGCGAATATGCCAGGATATGCCCTATATCAATCAAGAGAGCAGGGGCAGCTATTATGAGGATGTTTCCCCGGCGGGGTACATTGCCATGATCGACCGTCACTTTGCAACAAAGTACCGGCATTGTGATTATAACATCAACCACTTTTTCAGCGGAAGAATTAGGGAACTCCGATTTTACGAGGAGCTTTATTGAAGGGGGTGAAAGACACGAGCGGGAAAAGATCACAAGCGAAAGGCCGCGCCGGGGAGCTGGAGCTTTGCCGCCTCTTGCAGGAGTACGGATACCCCGTGCAGCCGGGCGAGGCCGTGAGCTATGGCAGTACGCCCGATCTAACAGGGCTTGACGGCGTACATATTGAGTGCAAGCGCGGGGAAAAGCAGGCGCTTTATGAATGGATGGAGCAGGCGCAGCGGGATAGCAGAAAATTCAAGGATGGTTTACCGGCGGTCTTTTGGAGAAAGAACCGCGCACCGTGGCTTGTCTGCATGACGCTTGAAAACTGGATAGAGCTTTACCAGCGGAAAAAAGCGGAAGAAATCGGAAAGGAGTGCAGCGAATGACACCCAATGAAGAACGCGCCTTGTCTGCGCTCTTGACCTCGAAAACGAAGTTAGAGGCGGCAGAGAAAGCGGGGATCACAGACCGCACCATGAGGCGCTATTTTGAAAACCCCGAATTTTGCCAGCGATACCGCGAAGCGTTCGCCGGAGTAGTACAGGACGCAACGCGCAGGGCGCAGCAGCTATTAGAACCTGCGCTATCCACCTTGCAGACGGTCATGGAGGACGAGGAAATAAACCCCGCCGCCAGAGTAAACGCCGCGAAAATCGCCCTTGATTATGCCGTGCGCCTGACCGATCAGAACGACCTTGCAGAGCGTTTAGCGGCTTTGGAGGAAATGCGGCAATGATAACACGGGACAAGTTGGAACAGCGCATAGCGGCCCTTGAAATGGCAGAGAAGCAGCGACGGGATAGCATGACCGCCACCGCCACCGTGGAGGACTTTATAGCCCCGTGCTATCTCCCTTTGCACGAGGATATAAAAGCAGGGCAGCACCGCTTTTACAATCTCCCCGGAGGGCGCGGAAGCTGCAAAAGCTCTTTCGTATCGCTTGAGATCGTGGACGGCATACAGAGCGACCCCACAGGCCAGAGCAACGCTATTGTGTTTCGCAAAGTGGCGGGGACAATGCGCGACAGCGTTTTTTCTCAAATCGCATGGGCTATTGATATGCTGGGCGTTTCCCACCTCTGGAAAGCAACCGTTTCCCCGATGATGTATGAATACAGACCAACCGGCGCACAGATCCTTTTTCGAGGGCTTGACGATGCAAGCAAACTAAAATCTATCAAGCCCAGGCGTGGCACTTTCCGCTATTGTTGGTTTGAAGAATTTAGCGAGATAAGCGGCCCGAACTTTGCCCGAAATGTTTTGCAATCGGTCATGCGAGGGCAAGGGACAAATCCGCAAGTGTTCCGCAGCTTCAACCCGCCGATCAGTAAGGCGAATTGGGCAAATCAGTTTGTTGCAGAGCCGGACGCGCAGGGGATCACCTTTCACACCACCTATAAGGACATACCCGCCGAATGGTTAGGCGAGGCTTTCATAGCGGAGGCTGAACGCCTGGAGGCCGTCAATGAGCAGGCATACCGGCACGAATACTTAGGCGAGGCGACCGGCACCGGCGCGGAGGTATTCCCGGCGCTGGAAGTGCGGGAGATCACCGCCGAGGAAGTGGCGAACATGGAATACTTCTTTTCCGGCGTGGACTTTGGCTTTGCGGCAGACCCCGCTTGCTTTATCCGATGCAGCTATGACCGTAAGCACGATACAATCTACATTCTGAACGAGATTTACAAGCGCGGCATGAGTAACCGGCAGCTTGCGGAGGAAATCGCCCCGCTTGTGGAGGGGGACACCAAAGGCAGCAGCTACCTTTCCCCGGTAAGCGGCTTGTGCTTTCAAGATTACAGCGACATTTATTGCGATGCAGCAGAGCCGAAAAGCATAGCCGATCTACGCGACCACGGCTTAAAGCAGGCCAGAGCTTGCCACAAAGAGCCGGGATGCGTGGCGTATCGTGTCAAGTGGCTGCAACACCGGCGCATTGTGATTGATCCTGCAAGGACGCCAAACGCGGCGCGGGAGTTTGCAAACTACGAATACGAAAAGGACAAAGACGGCAATATGCTTTCCTCTCTCCCCGACAGGGACAACCACAGCATAGACAGCCTCGCTTATGCGTTAGACCGTGAGATTTACCGCAAGCGAGGGCAGAGCGCTTAAAGAAAGGAGAAAGTCATGGGCTATATGCGTATCAAGTGCCACTATTGCGGCGGCACATGGGAAGTGTACGGGCGAAGCGTCACAAATGGGGACTATGCCCGCACTTGCCCGCATTGCTTCAAGGCCATTGAAAGGCAGACATGGGAAAAGCAGATTGTACCGGCGTTTCATGCGCTGGACGATGCAAACCGCGAACTTGTAAAGGACAGCAGCGGCTACCATACCCCGCTTTTTGAGGTCAGCTATGAGGCCGACAGCGTATTCCGCAACGGCTATGAAAACTGTCCAAATTTGAATTGATAGACGGCGGGAAAGACCGCAGAAAGGAAAAATATGAGCAGATACAACACATACGCACGGCAGCTTGACGCTGCTTTCAGAAGCGCCCGCGACGAATACGCCGCGGCCTATGACAATCTCGTGCAGGCCCGGCGGGCCGACACCGACGCGAAGGCGTGGAGGCCCAATGACACCGCCGAAGACAAGCAGCTGCGAACCGCAACAGCGGCGCTCAATTTGAGCAAAGCAGAGGCGGAATTCAAAATTGCAGATGGCCGAATCTGGTCGGAGTTTGACATGAAGTGCAAGGAACTGCGCAAAGAGCTTGAAAAGGACGTTCAGAAAAACAGCCTCGCGAACCCGGACGCGATCGACGCGAACGCATTGGAGCTTCTGAAATCCGGTGCGCTGACCGTGGAAGATTACTATTCGTTTGCGGAGCGGTACGAGAGCAACGCGACCATGCTGCGCGTGATTTCAAAATACGCGCTGGACGCTTCTGAAAACGCGGATGATGCCCAAAGCGCGGCTGCGCTGCGTATTCTTTCCGACAACTGCAAAACGGGTATGGGGACAGTTTTGCGGGCTTGGAGCGAACTGGAGGGTGTGGCGTCCTATTGTTCCGGACGCGGTGGAAGCAGCCGCACCGCAATTGACCCAACGCATATTATCAGCATGGGAAAATGGTGGGAAGAACTGGCCGGACAGGCTATCGAGAATTTTTAAGGGGGCAGATATGGGATATATGATCATCGGGGCGGGACTTTTCCTCGCGGGCGCATTCTTCGGAATAGTCTTTGAGAGCTACGGGGAAATCTGGCAGGAACGGAGAGATAAGCACCATGACAACCGTTGAGTTCAAAGATCATAGCGCGGAATGCAAAGAGGAAATCGAGTCGCGGGCGTTTAAAGCGCTTACGATGTGCGGGCTTGTGGTGGAGAAATTCGCAAAGCAGCTTGCACCGGCAGACACCGGCCTTTTGCGCAACAGTATCACGTGGGCACTCGCCGGGAAGAAGCCAGCAGCGAAGTCGTACAAGGCCGATAAGCCAAAAAACGGCGTGATTCAGACGGGCGAATACAGCGGCACAGCACCGAATGATGATGAATTATCCGTTTTTATCGGCACAAACGTTGAATACGCTCCATACGTGGAGCTTGGGACGTCACAGCAGGAAGCGCAGCCGTTCTTGAAGCCCGCAGCGGCGAACAGCAAAAACGCGCTGGAACAGTGCTTTAAAAAGGCGTTCGAAGAATGAGCACGAAAGGATGGTGTAACAGGCCAACAGCCGGGGGAAAGCTCCGGTGTCCGTCGGCAGAGCGCGCGGGGCTGCCTACCCTTTGCAGCTTTGCAAAATCCTGCGCGAGGTACTGCGCAGGTACGCCGCTAAAGCACCTGCGGCGTGCTGACCATCTGTTCTTAGCCCTAAATATAGACGAAAGGAGCGGGAAAGGCCTCCCGCTCCTTTTGCTGTTCACCAGCGAAATTCCGCCGATGAACCCTTGAAGAAACACGAACGTTCGTTTGCTGTGTGGCTGTTGTAACGCCGCACACGCCGCCAGAAGCCATATACCCGCTCGGTTTATGCGGGAGAATAAAAAACGCCGCTGTGAGGCTTGTACGGCCTCACAGCGGCATATGCAAAACATCGTATTAAGCAAGACGCTTTTCAAGCGCCGCGATTCGCTCTGACTGCGACCGGATAACAGCTTTTAACAGCTGCATTTCGTCCTCGAGTTCGTCAACCCGTGTTTTCGGCGTCATCGTCTCCAAGATCGTCTTTTGGCCTTCGGCAAGAAGCTTAAGGCTCGGCATGATCGTATTTTCGATAATCACTTGCATATCATGCACAGCCCCGCGCCGCGCCTCGTCTGCAATCGCTTTGACCTGCTGTAAATCTTTTTCGTCTAACATTGCTTCATCCCTCCATGTTTTCATTATACGGCGTTTCCCGCCGTTGTCAATCCGGAAAAGAGGCCGGGGCGATCTGCCCCGGCTTTTGTTATTCGGCTGTGTTGTTTCGCTGAAGCTTTTCGTCTATGGCCTCGCTGATAAAACCGTTTACGCTCTGACCTTTCGGTTTTGCCGCTGCTTCAATTTCGCTTTTCTTTCCACGGGGCAACCGCACAAGCACTTTGTCGTATGCTTTTGCTTCATATTTTGCAGTTGCTGCTTTCTGCGCCTTTGATACGGTCACACTTCCACCTCCTTACATTGTGCATTATACCACATAAATATAACGATATCAATTGTACAAATTGCACCAATGTATAACGATATCTTTATACATAACGTCAATTGAAATATAACGCTATCGTGATATAATAAGGCCATGAGTTGAGGGGACACGGCGAAGGTCGAACACAAACGCGGCAACATAAGAGCGGGAACGGAGAAGCTTGAGAGAAATGCCAAAAGGGCTAGATACTCAGAGCCGCCCGCCGCCGGAGTTCCCAAACAAAAGAAAAGCGTCCTGCACGCCGTAGGAAGCAAACGCAGGACGCAACCACAAAAGGGGTCGCGGTCAGTATACCACGCCCCGCCGAAAATTGAAAGGGGTATTTCCATGAGCAACACAGAAATTCAGAACAAGGTCAACGAGCTTCGCGAGCTGCGCCGCATGGCCGACGAGCTGACAGCCGAGATCGAGAGCATTCAGGACGCGATCAAGGCGCACATGACTGCCATCGACGCTGACACGCTGACGGGCGCGGATTACAAGATCACATGGAAGACCGTGACCAGCAGCCGCTTTGACAGCACGGCGTTCAAGAAGGCAATGCCCGAGCTTGCCGAGCGCTTCACCAAGTCCACTACCGCGAGAAGGTTTTGTATTGCATAAAATATGAAAAAAAGCTTGACTTATTGGAACTCAAATATTATAATAACATTGTGGAACTCAAAAAGTGAGGTGATAAAGTGTCTCCACGGACAGGACGGCCAAAAGCAGAGCACCCCAAGTCAACAGATATCAAAGTTAGAATTGATGACGAAACATCAAAGAAACTTGATAAATATTGCAAAGTCCATAGCATCACACGGGCGGAAGCAATCCGACGAGGAATACATTTACTTTTGGCGCAGAAATAAGAATATCGGTTTACTGCTCTATCTTGGCGGACGGACAGTAAACCGATATAGCCCAGACCCTTGCGGGAGTGGTGTAAATATTCTACTACACCTCCCGCAAAAGGTCAACTATGACTTTTAGCGAGGGGGTTTTTTGTTGTCAAGAAAATACTTAGACATAACTGGTCAACGATTCGGACGTTTGGTAGCCGTCAAACGTTTACGCCTTGATAAAAAAAGGGGTCATTCGGTCTGGTTGTGTGCATGCGATTGCGGAAATAGCAAAGCCGTTTCTATCTCCGATTTAAAAAGCGGTAGCACTGTTTCTTGTGGATGCTTTGCAAGGGAACAAAGCGCAGAAAGGCTGAAAAAACGAACAGGAAGAATGAATTACGCTTATAAGCATGGGGCGGGAGTAAATCATAGCAAAACAAGATTATACCGCATTTGGGTGGGAATGAAAGCAAGATGTGGCAATCCGCATAACAAGTCATTCCCAAACTATGGTGGGCGTGGAGTGACCGTCTGCGATGAATGGCGCAACAATTTTTGTGCATTTCGGGATTGGGCGTTAGATAATGGTTATCAAGAAGATTTGACTATAGATCGTATCGACAATAACAATGGCTATTCTCCCCAAAACTGTCGTTGGGCTACGCGCTGTGAACAAAACAGAAACCGCCGCCCTGCGGAAACATGGACTTATCACAAAAGAGGTGGAGCACAATGGAAAACATCACCACTTCGCGTAGATTTGTTGTAGCGTAACGGGAGGGCAATTATGGACGAAAGATATATTATCGCCCCCGCCGCGCTCAAGGCGGAACTGATCGGCGCTGAACTGAACGCCGTATCTGCGCATTGGCTTCTTGAACCCGTGCTTTAACCGATGATTCACGGTCTAACCTGCGAGGGGATTCTGGAAGAGTACGCAGAGGAGACCGGCGGCGATCTGGACAAGGCCGCCCGGGAATGGATGGAAGAGAACTTTGACGCGCTGGGCGCAGCGCTGTTTGCAGTTGAGCAGTTGGTTTCTCTTACCGCAGACACGCTGCAAATGCTCCCCGTTGTGCAGACGAAGGAGGAAAATTGATATGTTCATTTCCAGAACGACAAGAGAAGAACGCGTGACGATTGAAACAGCGCTTGACAGCGCATTTCTGAAAATCGATCAGGCCGGAAAGCTGCTCTATGATCTGCTGGAAGACTACTTCGGAGACCGGGAACAGAAGAAGCTCACCGACTACGACACTGAGACAATCGGATACCGTCTGTGGATTGTTTCCGACATTCTCTCAGATTCCGTGCTGGAATACCATCTACAAACCGGGCATTATGACGCACAGGGCGTAAAAGGGTACATCGAAAGCGCCGAACGTGCCAAAGCCAACGCAGACGCTGTGCGGGCGCAGAAAGAGAGGCTTCACCATGACCAGAAAGCAGGCTGAGTGTTATGACCTCTATGAGCGCGGCTTTAGCGTCAAAGAGATTGCCGCCATGCTCAAAAAGAACCACGCCACAGTTTCAAACCTTCTCAGAGCAGCAAGGTCACCGAAAAAGCACAGGAAGAACGCAAGCGCAGCAACCTGCCCATATTGCAGCTGCTGCTTCACCTGTCCGCTCCCGGATTGTGTAATTCCTGCCTGCCAGATTGTCAACCTTCTGCCGGAAGGCTTTGTGTACAGATTTGATGATTGAGGCGTTGATTTTCAACTTGTGCGCCAAGAATGTGCGCCAAGAAACTAGAGAATAAACAAAAGTGGCAACAAAAACAGGCATATTAGGCTGAAACAGAGAAAAATAGTTATTAAATTTGTGCAATGTTGCGAGTTGTAATATTTGCCCAAAGAACACCATGGAAATGAAGCGGATGGACGATGTCGAAGTGAAACTTTCCGGTACATATGTAACGGCTACGACTGCCTCCGCGAAATCTCTTATGGCGGCGGCTGACATCGACGGCACAGATACGACGAAGGTTGTTCCTCGGCGCGATCTTTCGCCGACTGACTTTGCGGACATCTGGCTTGTGGGTGATTATTCCGACAAGAACGGTGCGACAAACGGTGGTTTCATTGCTATTCGTCTTATGAACGCGCTATCGACCGGCGGATTCCAGCTGAAAACCGCCGACAAGGGCAAGGGCCAGATGGCGTTTGAGTACACGGCGCACTATTCGATGTCGAAGCAGGACGTTGTGCCGTATGAGGTTTATATCAAAGCCGGTACGGCCGAAACATAAGGAGAAGAAAATATGAAATTTTCGGAACTTAGCACGGATAGAGCAGCTGATGTTCTTTGCGAGGTCAGCGTGTACGCGCTCAATATTCTGACGGACGATGGGCTGCGGGAGAGTCTGAAAGCACAGATCGACGCGGAGAAGCCGCAGACGGCGGGAGAACGGTACGCGATCGGTGCGCAGAAGATCGGTCAGTGGATTCCCCTGATTCTGAAAAAGCACCGGGAAGATACGCTTGGGATTCTGGCTGCGGTCAACGAAACGACTGTTGAGGCGATCAAAAAGCAGAGCATCCTAAAAACCATGCGGCAGATTCAGGAGATCGTCAAGGACAAGGATATGCTGAATTTTTTCAAATCTTGCGCGTCGGAGGCGAAAGCGTAACGCTTGCGCTTCTGGCAGCTCCAAAGATAAGCGCGGGAGGGCTGATTCGCCTTTTGCCGATTTTGGTAAAGCGGCAGCAGGAAGAATCAGCCTTCCGTATTTATACGACGGAGTGTATGCGCACGATCACGGAAAACACAGCGAAATTCGCGGGCGGAAGCTTTGTGCAGGCAAAGTACACCGATCTTATTAGCCAGAAGCCGCAGGACAACCGAACCTGCGAGGAAATCACCGCCGAGGTTGTTAAGCGGTGCGGATTGGTGGTGAAGCATGAATCTATTTGAACTTTTTGTAAAAATCGGCGCCGATACGTCCGAGGCCGACAAGGGCATCGACGAAACCGGGAAGAAAACATCTGGGCTTGGCGAAAAAATAAAGAGCGGGCTTGCAACTGTCGGAAAGGCCGCAGTTGTCGGCGTGACCGCAGCGGCGACGGCAATCGGCACAATCGGCACAAAGGCGATCCAGGCATACGCAGACTATGAGCAGCTCGTCGGCGGCGTGGAGACGCTTTTTAAGGATAGCCAAGATAAAGTCATGGAGTACGCAAACAACGCGTATAAAACCGCTGGGTTGTCCGCAAATGAGTACATGGAAACGGTTACGAGTTTTTCTGCATCCCTGCTGCAGTCCCTCGACGGCGACACCAGCGCTGCGGCAGAAAAAGCAAACTTGGCGCTGACCGATATGTCCGACAACGCGAACAAAATGGGCACGGACATGACATCAATCCAGAACGCATATCAGGGGTTCGCAAAAGCAAATTACACCATGCTCGATAACCTGAAGCTCGGCTACGGCGGTACGCAGGCCGAAATGCAGCGGTTGCTTGAAGACGCGGAGAAAATCTCCGGCATCAAGTACGACATTTCCAGCTATGCGGATATCGTGGACGCGATCCATATCGTGCAGACCGAAATGGGAATCACCGGCACGACCGCAAAAGAAGCCGCGTCCACGATTCAAGGCTCGTTCGGCATGGTAAAAGCCGCATGGCAGAACCTTGTGACCGGCCTTGCAGACCCGGATCAGGACTTGGGAACCCTCGTCGGGAACTTTACAGATTCCGTTGTTGTCGCAGGAAACAACCTGATTCCGCGCATTCAGGAATTACTGCCGCGTATCGTGGAGGCTGTAACGTCTCTTGTTGGAACGGTCAGCGAGCAGCTGCCCGCACTGCTTGAATCTGTCCTTCCCTCGCTCATCGAGGGCGCGACAAGCCTGGTTACCGGGCTCATGTCCGCGCTCCCGGAGATTCTTACCGTGCTGGGAGACATTGCGCCGACAGCCATTGGGATTCTCGTTCCGGCTATAGTCGAGCTTCTGCCGGAAATCATTCAAACCGGTATAGATGTTGTTATCTCTCTGGTACAAGGCATTACGGAGACGCTCCCGGAATTGATCCCGGCGGCAACAGAAGCAATCATCAAAATCGCTGAAACGCTGACCGACCCTGGAAATCTCGGGAATTTGGTAGATGCGGCGCTTGAGATCATCCTCGCTCTGGCGGACGGAATCATTGACGCCGTCCCGAGGCTGCTTGAGGTGGCTCCCAAGCTTATCACAAATCTCATCACCGCGCTTATTGAAAACTTCCCCAAAATCATCGAATCCGGCGTAAAGCTTGTCATGTCGCTCGTCGACGGCCTGATTAAATCCATTCCGCAGCTTACTGCGGCTGTGCCAAAACTCATTATCGGGATTGTACAGGGGATTCTTAACAATCTTCCGCAAATCATCATGTCAGGCCCGAAAATTATCATGGCGCTTATTGAGGGACTTATCAGTGCAATCCCCGACCTCATCATGGCGATCCCAACGCTAATCCAGTCAATCGTTGAAACTTTTTTGGATTATGATTGGGGCAGTATCGGCGGCAATATTGTAGATGGCATCAAGAATGGATTCCTCCGTATGTGGGAGAACCTGAAACAAACTGTAAGCAACATGGTCAATGGCCTTGTGAGCGGCGTCAAGAGCATCCTCGGGATTGCGTCCCCGTCTAAAGTCTTCGCCGGAATCGGCGGCTACATGGCAGAAGGACTCGGGCAGGGCTTTGACAGGGAAATGCTCGGGGTGCGGAGAGATATCGAAGATCAGATGACCTTCGGAACAACGTCATTCTCCGTGTCCGGCGCGGCAAAGTCCTCTGTTGGCGTCGTGAACGGCCTGCTTGCCAACAACCAGCCCGGAACGCCAATGCAGATCAACCTTGTACTCGACGGACAGACGATAGCAAGAGCAATATTCGATCCGCTGCGGGGCGAGATCGTACAAAGGGGTGTATCGCTTGCGTAGGATTAAAATCACGGACGGAACAAACACGGTCACGCTTCTGCGCGATCTCGTGTTCACGATTCAGCCGAAGGATATTGGCGCAACCGCGACAATGGCATCCGGAAAGACGGTTATGGATATCATCGGGGTAAAAAATGAATTGAAAATCCCGACGGGATGGCTTTCTGTCGCCGATCTCCGAAAACTCCGCAGCATGATCAACACGAAACATGTGTTGAGCGTGACATACCCGGATGTAGACGGCGACAAAACAAGGGATTTCCTTTTTGAACAGCCGGAATACAAGGCGATTATCTACGATGAGGACGGCGTATCGCAGTGGTGCGGCGTCACGATCTCCGCGACACAGCAAGGGGTGGATTGATGCAGAAGGTATCAAGCAATTACGCACCGTTTACACCGGTGCGTGAGGTCGGCATGCTTGTCCGGTTTTACATTGTTGACCCGTCGGCAAAGAAGAACGGTACGGCCTCTGCATCGGATTCGGCACCAGGCACAAGCGCCGCCGAAACAATCAGCGACAGAGAAACCATATCCGGGAAGTTCGCTGGGCTTGAATTGAACCGGTGGGTTCTGGATGGGACAATCGATATTCCGAACGATAGCTTTGACGGGCAATATGTTGGCTGGTGGAGCGGAGTAGCATCAAACGAGAGCGCCGAAATGGCAAGCACAATTACGTTTGAATTCTCCGCGCCGGTATCCACGATTGGCTGGGCGATGCTGTTTGATGAAAAAATGAACCAATACCCGGCGCAGATCACAATTACCGCATATGCGAGCGACGGAACGACGGTCGCAACTGGAACAAAGATGATCACGCAGGCGCGGCAGAACATCAGCATGACTGCCGCAAATTACACAAAGCTGACGATTCGATTTGACAAGACGTTCCTGCCAAAGACACGCGCCCGGCTGCGGCAGATCGATTTCGGCCTGACGGAAACCTACGAAAACGACACAATGGCCGACGTGAAGATCATAGAGGAAGCATCCGTTTCCTGCGAATCGTTCCCGTCCCGGCAGATTTCCTTTACATTCGACAACGCGGATCATCGGTACAACATTCTGAACCCGGACGGCGTTTTCTCCGTGATTCAGGATGGCCAGAAATTGCTTGCCAGATGCATTGTAAACGGAGAGAGCATAGACGTTGGCGAGTTCTTTTTTACGTCCGTTACAGCACGCGATTCCGGCGTTACGGCACAGCTTGTCGGAAACGATATGGCTGTGACACTCGATCGCGCAACCTATGAGGCCGGAAACGCTACCGCGTGCGAGCTTCAGACTGTAGTTGCGTCCGTACTGGAAGGATACGACGTCACTGTGATCTACGGCGGCGGCGCAGACAAAAGAACGGTAGTCCCTGCAATCCCTCGGAAGACGACAAGACGCGAGGCGATCCGGATTCTGGCGCAGGCCGCAATGTGCTCCGCGTGGTTTGATCGATCCGGAAACCTGCACATCGCGGAGCTTTCAGCAGGCGCGGTATTGGGAGAAATAACGCCGGATGAGCTTTATAACTATGACGGTGTGTCCATATCTGAGGCAGTCGACTGCGTAGAGCTGCACGTTAAGAGCGACTACGCGAATATCGACACGACAATCACCGCCGGGAGCGGCAAAAACATCAAGAGCGTAAACAACCCGTGCGTAGCGCCTGCAAACTATCAGAGTGTGGCCGCGTGGCTGCTTGCGCAGTATAATCGCCGAAAGATCTACAGCGTGAAAAACCGGGGCAATCCGGCGCTCGAAACCGGTGACACCATCAAAATCTCCGACGCATTTGCACAAAACGAAAATGCTGTGCAGACCGGTATGGAACTGACGTTCAGCGGAGGCGGAATTTATGCCGTAACGAAAGGAGTTGGCGCATGAGTACCATCATTGACGCCCTCGTCACCGACCGGACGCAGGCGGACGTGGAGCACGTCAAGGCGCTGGCCGCGAAGGGCTTTGCTGCCATGACCGCAGCCGAGCGGGCGGAATGGCTGGCCGGGATGAAGGGCGCGTACAACGCAAGCGACATGAATCGCGTGGGAACCGCCATGAACTATCTGGCGGCGCGTCTTGCGCCGGTCTGCGGCATGAGTATCGCATGGTCTGCAAAAACAGATTGGGCCGCAACGGACATTATAACGGCCTCACAGGCCGAGGCATACCGCAAGAAGGTGCAGTCCATCCGGGACGCGCTGGCATACCCCGAAGGAACGCCGGACGCGCCCGGCCTCGACCGCCTGACCTACACCGGCGCAAACGACATCGAGCGCATTCTTGCGCTCTGCGAGGAACTGATCGACAACATCACAAAGGCGTTCCGCTACACCGGCGCTGCGGAATGCGCGACAGGAGGCTTGATATGAAAGATCGTCAACCTACAAAAGTCCTTTCCAACGGTGCTATTCGATATGGCATCTACAATTCCGACGGTAGTCTTGATCACTACGAGTACATGAAACGTATGGACGAGCCAACAGTTGAGGGTACGCCTCTCAATAAGGCAAATCTTCTGTCCGATGCCACTGCCGCCAAGCTCTGGCCGAACGCAACCACGAGGCCGGAAGACCCGACAGTCAACGACGCGTTCGGAAAGCTTTCGGAGGGCACGGCCAGAGTCGGCGATATCGCCATCACCTCCCGTACCGACCTTTCCGCCGCCTGGCTCCCCTGCGACGGCCGCATCGTATCGCAGGAGCAGTATCCGGAACTTTTCTCTGTTCTTCGCAGTTCTGCAGCACCTCTGCCATGGACACTGAAAACGGCAAGCATAAATCCGACCGCAATGTGGTTCTTGAATGGGGAATGGGTTGCAATGTCCGGCAATAAACTTTATACTTCCGCTGATTTGGAAACGTGGACGCAGCGAACATCCATTCCTTCAGGGCTTACGATGGTAGACGCAGTGCTGGAATACGCGAACGGCTTTTACTACACCATTTTGGATAGCGGTTCAGCCGCAACCACAGGAATATACAAAACATCGAGCCTTGATACAAAATTCACGCTGTACGCAAGCGGGAGTTTGCCGTCTACGCCAACCAAAGGAGATCGTGGGCTGTTTATTACGCCGAACTTTTTGTATATCTATGCCGTGGGTTCAAAATACACCGGCTACGATGGTCACGATCATGAATATATAAGCTGCTCATATGTGAACCCAGCAACGCAGGCGATTGTGGCGATAGGAGACATCGACGGTGTCTTTTTTTACAATCAAGAGCAAGGACGCTTTTACAAGCTGGAGTTATCAAACACGAGCAACAGCCTGACAACAGCAACGGCGGAAACTCTGATCAATCCGACATGGGAGACGGTAAGTACCGTATCACTTGCGACTCTTTCTCCATCCTTCAACGAACCGCCAGGTTACACAAGGCATGATCTGATGTCTGCGTATCATTGCGGAACGACAATCATTGCATTCTTCGGGCTTATGAAGACAAGCATCGTTGGCGGTACTTTTACCGAGTATACCGGATATATGGTGTACAGGTACTCGACAGACAGCGGAACAACATGGAGCAACGGGAAAATTATCTCTTATGAATCTGGCAAGCGAGGGCTTCCAGCATACAGCGGTGGAAAATACAAAGGCGGGCTGCTTGTGACAGCCGGTGACGTGACAGCGACAAAGAATGGTACAAGCGCGGTAAATATTATTGCAATCAGCGCCCCTGCAGCTGGGCAAGCCTATAGCGATGTGCTAAATGACGGTATACCAGACATTGCTCTATCGCTTGACGGAAGAGCGGCATATAGTTCAAGCAACGGCATTGCATATTGTGATTATAGCGTTAGCGGAAAGACAATTCCCATTATTGGCGTGAGTACCCGTTGTAAAGCCTATATCAAGGCGCTGGAGGAATAATTATGCAAGATAGAGTAGGCAGCATAGATCTAGCTAACGGAGCTATCCGGTACGTAGGCTACAATGCCTACAAAGTTGTATTGCGTGGCGTATGGCTTAAACTAGAGGACGAGCCACTGCAGATAGAAACTCCGCTCACAGCAGGAAATCTACTGACCGCGCAGACCGCCGCAAAGATCTGGCGAGCGGGCGACGCACCGGCGAACCCGATGGTAAATGAGGCATTCGGGAAGCTGTCGGAGCCGAACTATCACGTTGGTGATATCCTCACAACCGTCCGCATTCTCTCTGCCCCATGGCACGCATGTGACGGCTCTACATTCAGCCAGACGCAGTACCCGGCGTTGTACGCCGCTCTGGGCGGCACGACGCTACCGACGATCAGCTATTCCAGCGATACCACCACCTACATCAAAATGGCGGACGATTAGCCCGGCAAAATAAAAGAGAAAGGAGCGGAAAAATGGACACCAAAACCATCATCGTCACCCTCGTCTGCGCCGTGCTCGGCTCGTCCGCGCTGACGGCGGTCGTCAATGCCGTCGTTGGCGCGATACAGAAAAAGCGCGGCAAGGCCACAACGCAGGAGGCGCACCTGGCCGAGATCGACAAAAAGCTCGGGAAAATGCAGGAGCATCAGGACGAGCAGTATCTGGCAATCCTCCGCCTCACGATCATGAGCGAGGAAATGCCAATGGCCGAGCGCCTGATCGCCGGGCAGAAATACGTCAAGCTGGGCGGCAACGGCGATGTAAAAAAGTTTTTGCACCAGCTCGAGAAGCAGTGTGAGCACAATGGAGTTTAGCAAGAAGTGGCTGATCTGCAGCGCGCTCGTCGGCCTCGCACTCATTATCGCCTGCGCGGCAGGCGCAGACCTGACGGAGATCACGCTTGCGGTGCTGGCTGAAACGACGGCTTCCAGCGGATTCTATCTCTGGAAGGCCAAGAACGAGAACCGCGCGAAGTACGCGCAGAAGTACATGGATAAATGGGCCGAAAAGTACGGCCCGGAAGCGGCAGCACGCATCGCAGAGATCGTGCTGCAAGATTGAAAGGAGCATACTTATGAAAAAACTGTTTATCTCTCAGCCTATGAAGGAAAAGACCAACGAGGAAATTCGGAAAGAACGTGAAGATGCGATCTTCTGCGCAAAGGAGCTGATGGGCGATGAAATCGAAGTGATTGACAGCTTCTTTGAAAACGCTCCGGCGGAGGCAAGGCCACTGTGGTATCTTGGCGAATCGCTGAAACTGCTGTCTACGGCTGACGTTGCGTACTTCGCCTCCGGTTGGAAGAACGCCCGCGGCTGCAAGATCGAGCATATCTGCGCGGAGCAGTACGGCATCAACATCGTGGAAGCGTGAAAGGAGTAAGCTATGGACTACACACAAATCATCTCGGCAGTGATCGCGCTCATCAGCGCGCTCGTTTCGGCATTTTTGATCCCGTGGCTCAAAACCAAGATCGACGCGGATAAACTGCAAACGCTCCGCACTTACGTTGAGATCGGCGTAAAGGCGGCGGAGCAGCTGTACACCGCGACGGACGGCGCGGCGAAAAAGGCGTATGTCGTGAACTTCCTCGCCGAGAAAGGCATTCAATTTGATGTGGAAACAATCGATAAGCTGATCGAGGCCGCCGTGCTGCAGCTGCACCACGAGTTGTACGGGAGTGAGCGGGCATGAGTATCAAAATTGGGCAGGCCAGTCTTGGAGAAACCGGAGGCCGCAATCAGCAGCCCGGCAACCAGACCGGGCGGGAGCTGAATATTTCCAACTGGTACAATGGCCGCTGGATCGGCGTCCTGCGCTACAAGAGCCGCAAAAAGGCCGAACGGGCCGCGCAGACGTGCGAGGCGGCCATTAAGAACCCGAACATCGGCTACGACATGGACGGCCGGAACACGGCATACGAGGCCGCCAGAGCCGTCGGATGGGACGTGAGCAAGATCACAAAGCCAGTGGAGACGGACTGCTCCGCGCTCATGATGCTCTGCGCCGTGGCCGCAGGCTGCGCGTCGGTCGAAGCCCTCTACCGTCGGCAGGGCAACAGCTGCACGACATACTGCATGCTGCACGATTGGCCAGCAACGGGAGATTTTATGCTGCTGACCGGCAGCAAGTATCTGACGACGGACGCAAATCTCCTGCGCGGGGACGTGCTGGTAAGCGAGGGCCATACCGTGATGGCCCTCGAAGATGGAAAAAATGCAGAGGAGGAAACCGAAATGGTAGAAAAGAGCAAGATCATCGTGGACGGTAAAGAAGTCGCCGTTGAACGCATCCTGAAAAACGGCACGAACTACGTCAAAATCCGCGATATCGCCGCCGCGCTGGATCTCGAAGTGAGCAACAAGGGCAATATCGCTGTGCTGAATCACAAGGAAAAGTAAGGAGGCGGGGCCTATGTCGCCGCAGGCGCGGGCCAAGCTGCCGCCAGAGCTGGGCAGGCTGACCAGAAAGGATATGGAGGCCGTAATCTATCAGGCCAATCTTGGCCGGGAAAACGCGCAGATTGCACAGCTCTATTTCGTGGACAAGCTCCCGCAAGTGGACGTTGCAGCAGAATTGTATCTGGGCCGCGCCACGGTCCAGCGCCGACTGCCGGAGATCATGCGGGAGATGCAGCGGACATCCAGCAAACTGTATAACTGAGATAAGCGCCGGTTTCTCGGCGCTTATTTTTTATATAAAAATTTTTGAAAAGCCCTTGACATATACGGTATTACAGTATATAATGCAGCCATAGACACAAAGCAAAACAAACACGACAAAAAAATCGGAGGATGGCAGACATGTTTAATATCGTTTCCGCGTGGGGAGCGCAGACAAATCCCCACTATAACCCGGACACTGCAAATAATGGCGGAGGTTACTGGCAGTTTTCCGGCGGTATCGTCGTCGATCTTAACGGCCAGCTTGTCACCGTCGAGGCCGACGACACGTCCTGCGGCGATTTTGGCAGCCGCGTGTATTTTTCCGTGACGGCTGACGGCTTCTGCTGGCAATTTTCCGACGGCACAATGGACGATGCGTCCGTTGACGCCCCGGAGGATGTCTTGGGCGTTCTGCGGTCCGTCTCCGGCGTTCTGGGCGTGGACGCCGAAGCGCTGATTTCTGCCGCGTTGAATGCGGCGAACGTCTGCGCGTGGGAGGTATGCTATGCCGACTGACACCCAGCGCCGCGCTCGCAACAAGTGGGACGCTGAGAACATGTCCGTGATCTCCTGCAAGCTCAAGCGGGAGATCGCGGAAAGATTTAAGGCCGCAGCCAAGTCCAACGGCACGACGCCAAACGAACTGATACGCGGCTGGATTGCTGCATATTTATTTGAGCAAAACTGATGCATAACTGAGGCACAGGAAAATAGTAAAAAGCCCATACTGGACACATCAAAGGAGTGTTCGGTATGGGCTTTTCTTATTTCAATCCAAATCCCGCCGGGCAGAAGGTCGGGGACTGCACCGTCCGGGCTATCGCAAAGGCGACTGGGAAGAGCTGGGACGAGGTGTATATCGGCCTGTGCCTGCAGGGGCTCATCATGGGCGATCTGCCGAGCGCAAACAGCGTGTGGAGCGCATACCTCCGGCAGCAGGGATTTACCCGGAACGTAATCCCGAACACGTGCCCGGACTGCTATACCGTCGCGGATTTCTGCGCAGATCATCCGCGCGGCGTGTATGTGCTGGCGTTGTCAAGCCACGTTGTGTGCGTGGAGGATGGGACGTATTTTGACACGTGGGATTCTGGGAGTGAAATTCCACTGTTTTATTGGGCAAAGGAGGAAGCATGATGTTTGGACAACAGCCGTATGTGTATCAGCAGCCGATTTACAATCAGCCGCCCATGCCGCAGATGCAGGAGCCGCAGATGCAGATGCGTCCGCAGTATCAGCCCGCGCCGCAGATGCCGGCCTACCAGCCGCATCCCCAGCAGCCGCAGAATCAGTCGATTATCTGGATCCCGAACGAACAGGCCGCAAACGACTTTATCGTCGCGCCCAACAATGCCGTTACGCTTTGGGATATGAACGCGCCGGTCGTGTATGTGAAAAAGGCAGATGCAAGCGGCAAGCCGACCATGACGACCTACGACCTTGTAGAGCGTGCGCAGGCCGCGCCAGCGCCCGCAGCGCCGCGAAAAGACATGAGCGAAGAATATGTGACCCGCAGGGAGTTTGAAGAGCTTGTGGCGAAGCTGGCCGCTCCAAGCGTCAGGCCGCGAAAGATGAAGGAGGCGGACAATGAATCCACTGTTTAATGCGCTCGGCGGCGGGCAGATGCCCGGCCCGATGGGGCAGTTTCAAAATATGGTGCAGCAATTCCGGCATTTCCAACAGACATTTCAGGGCGACCCGAAAGCGGAGGTTGAAAAGCTGGTACAAAGCGGGAAAATCACGCAGCAGCAGTTGAATCAAATGCAGCAAATGGCTGTGCAATTCCGGCAGCTGCTCGGATAAAATGAATCTTAATTCGTGGCCACGATTGAGATAAATTTCAAAATCTACGAAAGGAGAATTTTATGAGTCTTACTGATGGCGGCATTCAGCCGACTATGCCCGTCCAGCCTGCCAATAACTACGGCGGCGGTATGGGGATGTGGGGTGATAACTGGATCTGGATCATTGTGCTGTTTTTGTTCGGCTGGGGACGCAACGGCAACGGCTGGGGCGGCAATGGCAGCGGCGGCGTGATGGACGGTTACGTGCTGACGTCCGATTTCGCAAGTGTTGAGCGTAAACTTGACAGTATGGCAAACGGCATTTGCGATTCCACGTTTGCCCTGAACAATGCCATTACTGGCGGCTTTGCTACGACCACGCAGGCCCTCAACAGCGGTTTCCAGAACGCCGAACTTTCTCGTTGTAATCAGCAGGCCGCGCTTATGCAGCAGCTGAACAACATGGCGATGCAGGCACAGGAGTGCTGCTGCGAAAACCGCGCTGCAATCGCCCAGGTGCGCTATGACATGGCGACGCAGGCGTGCGACACCCGCAACACCGTGCAGAACACCACCCGCGACATCATCGACGCGATGAACTGCGGCTTCCGCAGCATCGACCAGCGTCTGACGGCACAGGAGCTTGCGGCGAAGGACGCGAAGATCGCCGAGCAGAACCAGCAGCTCTTCGGCTACCAGCTGGCAGCATCGCAGGCGGCGCAGAACAATTACCTTGTTTCCACGCTTCGCCCGAGCCCCAGCCCGGCCTATGTTGTCGCGAATCCGTACTGCTGCAACAGCGGTTACAACTACGGCTGCGGCAACTGCGCGTAACAACTCCACATCGTAGAGCTTTTTCGTGGCCTCACGAAAATGATCGGCCCCATTGCCGATACTCGAAAGCAACGCGGCGGGGCAATCGTCCCGCCGCTATATTTTTATGAAAGGAATGATTTTATGGCTGAATTTACATCATCCGGGATTCAAACTGTTGCCGCTGGGCAGAACGTCCCTCTGATCTCCACGGCGGCTTGCGGAAAGCCGTGCATCGTACATCGCGAAGGAAGCGGGCTCGTTACGCTGCGCGGGCTCACGCAGCAATGCAAGGCGAAGTTCCGCGTATCCTTTGGCGCGAATATCGCCGTCCCTACAGGCGGGACAGTAGGTGCCATTACCGCTGCGCTTGCAATCAACGGCGAACCTCTGAGCAGCGCCACAGCGACCGTAACCCCTGCGGCTGTTGAGAACTATTTCAACATCTTCGTTTCCACATTCGTGGAAGTCCCGCGCGGCTGCTGCCTGACTGTAGCGGCGAAGAACACCAGCGCGCAGGCGATCAGTTTCGCAAATAGCAATATGATCGTCGAGCGCGTATCGTGAAAGGAGGATGCAATATGTACGATTTGAGAACCCTGCGTGAAATGCTCTGCAAAGAGCTTGACGAAATCGCCGACAAGCGTGAAATGTCTGCGGGCGATCTGGACGCGATCCAGAAGCTGACGAGTTCCATCAAGAATACCTACAAGATCGAGATGGGTGAAGACGGCGGCTATTCCCGCGACGGCGAGTGGGAAGCGGATATGCGCGGCACATATGGACGCGGAAGTTCATACCGTGGGCGCCGCCGCGACGCAATGGGCCGCTACAGCCGCACAGACGCCCGCGAGCATATGCATGCGCAGCTGGAGGATATGATGCGCGACGCGGACGACGATAAAACCCGTGACGCGATCCGCCGCTGCATGGAGCAGATCGAGCGGGCATAAGGAGAGCGCAATATGTTGGATGCAGCCGAAATCCGGAAAGAGATTGCTCGCCTGGAATATGAGGAATCCGACTATAAGAATTACGCTAAGCTTGCGGATCTGTATGTGATCCGCAAGCAGATGCAGGAAGAGGAACGGGGCGACGGCGGTAGGTATGTGGGTTACTACTCCGGCGCTCCCGCCCCTGTGACCGCAGAACCGGCTACCGTGGGCGAGTACGGGGACAGTGAGTTTTTGCTTGCAGTAGCTGGGAAAGACCCGGCGAAGGCTTGGGCGGTCGTTGATGAACTTATGGACACATTATCGCTTGTGAACCGAAAAGTCTATGATTCTATGCTTCGGAAAATAAAGTCCATGTAGCAAAAAATAGGGGAGTCCCCTCGCATTGCGCTGAATCTGTAGCATACAATGTAGCATACGGGAAATAATTTTATGTTACAGAGCGTGTCATAACGTGATTTTTTGCTTTTTGAAAATACGCAGAAAATAGGGTGAAAGACATAAAAAAGTACCGACTTTAGATTTAAAACATCTAAAATCGGTACTTTGGCGCGGAAGGAGAGATTTGAACTCTCGCGCGCTTTTTAGACGCCTACTCCTTCGGCCACTTGGGTACTTCCGCAGGTCGGTTGAGCCGATATGAAGGAAAGAAAATGGCGGAGAGAGTGGGATTCGAACCCACGGCACATTGCTGTGTCACTGGTTTTCAAGACCAGCTCCTTAAACCGCTCGGACATCTCTCCGAATGCCGGCCTCCAAAGCCGTGAATCATCTTATCATATCCAGGCAGGTTTGTCAATTCCTTTTAGAGAAACCCGTGAATATTTTAGGAAGAAACCTTGATGTTCTATCTGGAACGTGCTATATTATTTAAATAAAAAATGCAACTGGAAGGTGTTCCCGTATGACAAAAATTGATATTTATTCCGGTTTCCTTGGCGCTGGCAAGACAACGCTTATCAAAAAGATGATCAAGGAAGCCTATCACGGCCAGAAAATTGTCCTCATTGAGAACGAATTCGGCGAGATCGGCATTGACGGCGGCTTTCTGCAGGAGGCAGGCATTCAGATCACGGAGATGAACTCCGGCTGCATCTGCTGCTCGCTGGTGGGCGATTTCGGCCGCGCGCTCAAGAAGGTCATTGCAGACTATGCACCGGATCGTATTCTGATCGAGCCGTCCGGCGTCGGCAAGCTGTCCGACGTCATCGGCGCCGTGCGCAAGGTTACGTCCGACGACGTGCAGCTTGGTAATTTCGTGACCGTGGCGGACGCGACGAAGTGCAAGATGTATATGAAGAACTTCGGCGAGTTCTACAACAACCAGATTGAGACGGCTAACACCATCATTCTCAGCCGCACCGACGGCATGGCAGAGGAAAAGCTTGACCAGTGCGTTGCGATGATTCGTGAGCACAACAAGGACGCCGTGATCGTCACGACCCCGTGGCCGGAGCTCACCGGCGAGCAGCTGATGGAGGCCATGGAGCAGCGCAGCACCATCGCCATCGAACTGGCAAAGCTGGAGGAAGAGGCGCACCATCATCATGACCATGACGATGACGACGAATGCGACGATCCCAACTGCGCCTGCCACCATCATCACCACGACGATGAGGAAGATGAGGATGAACATGCGCATCATCATCACCATCATCACGATGACGACGATGAGGAAGACGGGCATGAGCATCACCATCACCACCATGATGACGACGAGGATGAGGGGTGCGACGACCCGGACTGCGCCTGCCATCACCATCATGACGACGAGGATGAGGACGAGCATGAGCACCACCATCATCACCATCACCACCACGGCCATGACGCCGACGAGGTTTTCATCAGCTGGGGCGAGGAAACGCATAAGAAATTCACGAAGGCCGAGATCGAACGCATCCTGAAAGCGCTCGAGGACGCGGATACCTATGGCATCGTCCTGCGCGCGAAGGGCTATGTCGCAAACGCCGAGGGAGAAAAGTGGATTCACTTCGACTATGTTCCCGGTGAGCCTGATATCCGCGACGGCGGCGCGATGGTCACGGGCCGCATCTGCGTGATCGGATCGAAGCTGAACGAAGAGGCTGTCGCAGCGCTCTTCGGCGTGGAAAAGCAGTAAGGAGTTTTCTCTATGGCTATGCCCGATATCCCCATGTACGTCTTTACCGGCTTTCTGGAGTCCGGCAAGACGAAGTTCATTCAGGAAACGCTCGAGGACGAGCGTTTCAACACCGGTGAGCGGACGCTCCTGCTGGTTTTCGAGGAGGGTGAGGAGGAATACGACGTCTCAACCTATCCCCACAAGGAGGTCTACGAGCAGGTTCTGGACTATGAAGACCTGAGCCCGGAAATGCTGACCGATCTGCAAAAGAAATACCGGGCCGAGCGTGTAGTCGTTGAGTTGAATGGCATGCACCTTGCGGCGGATTTCTATCTCAAGACGCCGGATCACTGGAAGATCGCGCAGGAGGTCATGTTTGCCGACGCTTCGACCTTCCTCAGCTATAACGCCAATATGCGCCAGCTTGTCGTGGACAAGCTGGCAGGCGCGGAGATGCTGGTTCTCAACCGCATGGCCCCCGGCACGGACGTGATGCCGTATCACAAGATCGCCCGGGCCGTGAACCGGAAGATCGATATTCTGTATGAATATACCGACGGATCGACCCACTATGACGACATTGAAGATCCGCTGCCGTTTGACCTGAACGCGCCTGTGATCGAGATCAAGGACGAGGATTACGCCCTGTTCTACCGCGATATCACGGAGGAACCCAAGAAATACGCGGGCAAGACCGTGAAATTCAAGGGTCAGGTCGCGCGCCTGCGCCGGGAAAAGGAGGGCATGTTTGCCCCTGGCCGGTTCGTCATGACCTGCTGTGAGGCGGATATCACGTTCATGGGTCTGCCGTGCAAATTTGCGGCTGCCTCCGGTCTTGCGGCCAGAAGCTGGGTCTGGGTGACAGCGACCGTCGAGGTCAAGTTCCACACGCTTTACAAGGGCGTCGGCCCCATCCTGACAGCTGTGAATGTGCAGCCCGCCGAGCCTGCCGAACAGAACGTCGCAACGTTCTGATACCTGCATACCGTTCTGCTGCATCGCTTCAGTCTTTCCGCAAGCACTGCGCATCCAAGCAGCCGGCAGAGTCTGTTCTGCCGGCTGCTTTTGTTCGCATAATGCTTGCTAAAAATAAGAAACAGAGGAAAACGGAGGAAGAAAGCATGAAAATCATTCAAAAAGCAGCGCTGCTGCTGGCGCTTGTCCTGCTGCTGAGCACGGCGGCGCTTGCCGCAACTGTCACAACTGCGGCCGAGACCATCGGCGGTGCGGCGGCGCAGGTCGTCTATGTGACGCCTAGTGCGAACACCGAAATCCGCGCCATCATCGCCAACGGCCAGCTTGGCACGACCGCAGAGGCGGAAGCCGTCATTGCCCGGGAGGGCAAGAAAATCGTTGCTGCTATCAACGGCAACTTCTACAACTGCTGGTACGACCGGAACAAGCCCCTGAGCGTGATGGAAAACAACTACCCGCGTATCTACGGCGCGATTGTCACGGACGGTAAAATGCTCAACAGCGGCGCATCTGTTGCGCTTGGTATTGCGTCAGACGGCTCGATGAAAATTGCCCGCGCGACAATTAAGGGCACCTTGACGCTCGGCAGAACACGGATTGTCGCATGGTGCGTCAACACCTCGAACAGCGACCCGCAGGCCTGCTACATCCTGACGGACGAGTTGGCGCTGGGCGTGGATATCCCGGAAAGTTCCGAGATCGTAATTGTCCGTGACGGAACCGTCGAGGATGTACAGAGCGGCTGTACGAATTTCCGCACGCCGTCCGGCGCGGTTGCAATGGTCCTCAACAGCGGCTGCTATGTCCGCGGGATGGCCCGTGTGGGTATGCGCGCGGAATATGGCTTCTGCGTGACCGACGGCGATTCGGATATGGAAAACATGAAAAACATCATCGGCGGCACTGGTATGATCGTGGAGCACGGCGTGAGCGCTGTTGACAACAATCCGAACGTCACTGCCGACGATCAGGATCCCGATACTGTGAGCGTCCGCTCCTTCGCGGCCATTACTGCCGACGGACGGCTGATGCTGGCAACCGTTACAAGTTCTTACCGTGCCATTGCCCAGAGCCTTGTGCAGATGGGCGTGCAGGCCGCCATGACGCTTGACGGCGGCGCGTCCTCCATGCTGTACGCAAACGGCAGAACGCTCTATCCCGCGGGCCGCGAAATGGCAAGCATTCTGGCCGTTCTGGACGATGCAGGCGACGATGTACCCGCCGCAAAGCCCGCGCAGAGCAGCGTCTCTTCCTGGGCGCAGGCTGATGTGGAGCAGGCAGTGCAGCTCGGCATTCTGCCGCAGTCTTTGCAAAGCAGCTACCAGACCGCGATCACGCGCGGCGAGTTCTGCAAACTGCTCTCCGGTTATCTCGCGGCCAGAAGCGGCATGAGCGCTGCGGAGTTCTGCCGGAACCGGGGCATTGACCCGGCTTCCGCCTCGTTCTCGGATACCGCCGACGCGGACATCCGCCTGATTGCAGCGACCGGTATTGTGACTGGCTACCCGGACGGTACGTTCCGCCCCGATGCGGCCATCGCCCGGCAGGATGCGGCGATCATGCTGAAGCGTCTGGCGGGACTGTTTGACGTGCAGGCGGCCGGAAGCGGCCAGACCTTTACCGACGCCGCGCAGATCAGCGACTACGCAAAAGACGGCGTTTCGTTCGCAACGGCCATCGGTCTGATGAACGGACACGCGAACGGCTCCTTCGCGCCCCGCGCGCAGATCACGCGCGAGCAGGCTGTCGTCACGGTTATGAACGCGTGGCGCAAGCTGGGCTGAGATTTAAAACCCAAGGCCCCGCCTTCCAGCATGGGAAGGTGGGGCCTTTTCTTCGCACGATCCGCAGGAAATGGCGGGCTTCGAGCCGGTATTTTGTGCTTCGACAGAAAATATTTCCTAAATGTGGGGTTCCGCGCCCGATTTCGACACACTTCGCGCGCGGCGTGTGGTATGGTGAGGCTGCATGGAGGCCGGATCAAGCTGCACGATCACTGCAGTCCGGTCATCAGGCTCTGACTCGCTGGCGCATGCGACGACCCCGGCGGCCAACTCCCTCGGCGAAAGCGGCCCGCTTGCGCGCAGATACTGCTCGCAGGCGGCTTCCGGTATGCCGTCGGTGGTAAGCACCAGCTGCTCTCCTCTCTGTAAGGACAGCCCCACACGCTCGGCCCGGTGTTCCTCTCCCACACCAAGCCCCGGCGGAGGCGAGGCTGTCCCTATTTTTTTGACTGTTCCCCCCTTTTTAAGATAGGACGGCGCCGCGCCCCATTTATAAAGCGCGCCTTCGCCCGTACAAAGATCCACCTCCAGCAGATCAATCGTGGAAAAGCACCCGTCGCCCCGCAGCACATACAGTTCGTTCAGCATCGCCGCCGCGTCCATCGCGTCAAAGCCGAGCGTCAGAAGCGACCGCAGCACGGAAATTGCCTCCTGCGCGTCGGACTGTGCGCCGGAGCCGGTGCCCATGCCGTCGCAGAGCAGAACGTACTGGGTCGCGCCGCACTGAAAGCTTGTTCCGCAGTCGCCGCAGAGCGTATCGCCCCGCAGCCCGACCGCCCGGACGCCAAGCGAGAGCTGGTAGCGCGGAATGCCTTTATCGGGGCGCTTCTGTCCTGCCGCACGCAGAAACCGTGCAAGCTGACCGAGCAGCGCGCGGGAGATCTCTCGTGCTTCCTCGCTGCGTTGGAGCGCCAGCAGCTGCGATTCCTGCGCGCGCAGCGCCCGGTTAACGGCCGCGCGGAACGCCTCCTCCCGGATGCAGACCGCGCAGAAACCTGCGGGAAGATCGCCCGCATTTGCTTGCCCCTGCCGCATGATTGTCCCGGCGCAGGCCGAAAGCAGGCGGCAGGTATCGTCCGCACGTTCCTGCCAGCATTGCTGGCGCTTGACGCAGCTGCGGCAGACATCGTCCGCTGCACTGTCGAAGATCAGCGCCGGGGCCGTCTGCGTCTGCGGGCAGGACAGGGACAGCTTTGTCTCCATCTGCTGCAAAACGTCCGCCGTCTGCACGAGCGTGCTTGCCGCGGCAGGTGCGTCCCGCCGCGTATCCGGCAGCGCAAAGCCGGGGAGCAGACATGAGAGAACCGCGCCCGCCAGCACGCCCAGCGTCCAGCCCGCATGCTCCCCGCCCCAAACAAGCACGCACAGAAAATAAAGCCCCGCAAACGCCGCTGCCCGCGCCGTTCGGCGAAGATTTGCCATCCGGCAGACGAGAAGCGGCAGGCAAAAGCAGGCCGTCTGCGGCGGTGACGGAACACTTCCAAGATCGAGCACCAGCCCGCAGGCCGCGCCGATTAGAAGCGCGTCTTCCATACTGTCTGCCAGCAGGCACACAGCTGCAGCCTCGACCGCTGCCAGCGGAACGCCGAACGGCAGTTCCACGCGCACTAGCCCCGCCAGCAGGCACACAGCTGCTGCATAGGGCCGCAGCCGGGCATTTTCCTCTGCTGGGCAGAGCGCCCGGATGCTCACGACCAGCAGCGTCAGCCGCAGCGCAAGCAGCAGCGCCGCGCGCATGCCGCCGTCGGCCTGTAATACAAAAATCAACCCCAGCAGCGCGTAAATCCCACCCGCCGCTGCCGGTACAAAGCCGCGCCGCTGCGCGGGCAGCAGCTCGCGGAACAGGCAGCTGCCCGCCAGCATCAAAAATCCTGCCGCGACCGGCTCCAGTGCGGAGGACAGTCCCCAGAACATGGCGTAGCCTGCCGCGGCTCCGAGATACGCGCACACAGCCGCCGGCCCAAACGGCAGCACACACACCGGCGCGAGTGCCAGCGGCACATGCTCCGATAAAAGCCCCGCACCCGCAAGCACGAAGCAGAAGCAGCCTGCGCCGAGCGCGCGCAGCGCTCCGCGCAGGATCGGCCGCGCCGCCAATCCCTGCGCCAGACGCTTCCGCAGCTGTTCTGCTCTTGCCGTTCCCATCGCGCCGCCTCCTTTTGTTCCTTTGCGCAGTGTACCATCCGGAACGGGCGGAAACCTGTCGGGAAATGGCGCGGGAAACACCGGAACGGCTCCGCCGTGCGGCGGAAAAAAGAAAATCCGTCCTTTTTGCCTGTACGCTTGCGTTTGCGGGGAAAATAGCGTAAAATGGAGGAAATCTCATAAGGAGGATTCCGACTTGGGAAAAGAGACGGAATACAAGCTGGCTGTCGGCGATCTGCAGCTGCTCGACTGTATCCTTTGCAGCCGGATGGTCACGGAAAAGCTGTGCGCGCCTTACGCCTATATCCGCATGCGCACGACGTATTACGACACGGAGGATGGTTTTCTCGAAAAGCGGCGCTGGATGCTCCGCCTGCGCACGGAGGACGGCCGCAGCGTTGTTACCATGAAAACGCCCGGTGAGGGGCATACGCGCGGCGAATGGGAGGTTGAGAGCGAGTATCTCGACGAAGCGCTTTCCAAGCTGGCCGCGCTCGGCGCGCCGCAGGAACTTGCTTCCTTGCAGCCGGACGCGCTTGCGCCCATCTGCGGGGCAAGCTTTACCCGCATCACGGCGGAACTGCGGCTGACAGATGACACAGCCTGCATGATTTGCGGCGACGTCGGCGATCTGACCGGCGGCGGCCGGACGGCACTTCTGTGCGAATTGGAACTGGAATTGAAGCAGGGCAATGAGGCCGCGCTGACTGCGTTTGCGCAGGAACTCATGGACACCTATTGCCTGTCCGAGCAGCCGCTCAGCAAGCTGCAGCGCGCAAGGGCGCTGGCAGAATAAACTGCCGCTATGCGGCGGAAAATGAGGGAAAACAAGTATGGATATCAATAAAAACGCCAATCTGAGCATGCTCTGCGACTATTACGAACTCACCATGGGCAACGGCTATTTTGTCCAGGGCATGCAGGACCGCATCACATATTTTGATATTTTCTTCCGCTCTGTGCCCGACAACGGCGGCTTTGCCATCGCAGCGGGACTGGAGCAGGCGATCGAATATGTGCAGCAGCTTCATTTTGACGAGGACGACATCGCGTATCTGCGCAGCCGGAAGATGTTTGACGAGGGGTTCCTGCAGTATCTGCGCGGCTTCCGCTTCACGGGCGATATCTGGGCCGTGCCGGAGGGCACGCCGATCTTCCCGCGCGAGCCGATCATGACCGTCCGCGCGCCTGCCATTCAGGCGCAGCTTGTCGAGACGTTTTTGCTGCTGACGCTCAACCATCAGAGCCTCATCGCAACGAAGGCCAACCGTGTCGTGCGGGCCGCGAAGGGCCGCACGGTTCTGGAATTCGGCTCCCGCCGGGCACAGGGCGTCGATGCAGCGGTTGATGGCGCACGCGCCGCTTACATCGGCGGCTGCAAGGGCACGGCCTGTACGCTGACCGATCAGCTCTACGGCGTTCCGGCCGGCGGCACGATGGCTCATTCCTGGGTGCAGATGTTCCCGTCGGAATACGAGGCGTTTAAGGCCTACTGCGAAACATACCCAGACAACCCCACGCTGCTGGTTGACACCTATAATACGCTGAAGTCCGGCATTCCGAATGCCATCCGCGTCTTCAATGAGGTCTTAAAGCCCCGCGGGCTGGCCAAATGCGGCATCCGGCTCGACTCCGGCGATATGACGTATCTGACGAAAAAGGCACGGAAGCTGCTCGACGAGGCAGGCTGGCAAAGCTGCAAAATCTCGTGCTCGAATTCTCTTGACGAATATATCATCGAGGACATTCTCAATCAGGGCGCGCAGATTGATCTGTTCGGCGTCGGTGAGCGGCTCATCACGGCCAAATCCGAAGCTGTGTTCGGCGGCGTTTATAAGCTGACGGCCATAGAGGACGAGAACGGGACCATCATTCCCAAGATCAAGATCAGCGAGAACGTCGGCAAGATCACAAACCCGCACTTTAAAAAGGTCTATCGCTTCTTCGGCAATGATACCGGCAAGGCCATCGCCGACTATCTGTGTGTCTATGATGAGACAGTCGATGACAGCCGTGATCTGGAGATTTTCGATCCGCAGGCGACGTGGAAGCGCAAAAAGGTCTATAATTTCACGGCGAAGGAACTGCTTGTGCCGATTTTCAAAAACGGCGAACTGGTCTATCAGCTGCCGAAGCTGGATGAAATTCAGAAATACTGCGCCGAGCAGGTCGATACACTCTGGGACGAGGTCAAACGGTTTGACAATCCGCACACCTACTATGTCGATCTGTCGCAGAAGCTGTGGGATATCAAGGATCGGCTGCTGCATGAGGGCGGCAGACTCGACCGATAAAAGTATCGCATCCGCCCGGAAACCGGACGGATGCGCATTTATGGAGGGAACAGCATGACCATTCGCGTGGGGATCATCGGGCGGAATTTCGTCGTTGACTGGATGCTGGCGGCGATGGAACAGGTGCCGGAACTGCGTCCGGCGGCAATTTACTCACGAACCGAGGAAACTGGCCGGGAATTTGCAGAAAAATACCATCTGGACGCAGTGTTCACCGATCTGGAGGCGTTCGCAGCCTCGGACGCGTTTGACGCGGCGTATATCGCAAGCCCGAATATCTGTCACTTTGAGCAGGCCATGTGCCTGCTGCGGCACGGCAAGCATGTGCTGCTGGAAAAGCCGGGTGTTCTGACCAGAAAGCAGACAGAAGCGCTCGTCGAGACGGCGAAGGCGCATCATGTGGTCTATCTCGAGGCGATGCGGCTGGTGTTTGACGATGCGCTGCCCATTATCCGGGACGCGCTTCCCGAAATCGGGACACTCCGCCGCGTCACGGCGGAATTTACGCAGTACTCCTCCCGCTACGACCGTGTTCGCGCCGGAGAGCCGCATATCAACGCCTTTGACCCCGCGCTGTGCAACGCCGCGATTCTGGACATGGGCTGCTATCCCATCCACGCGCTCATTTCCATGTTTGGTGAACCTGCGCATGTATCGGCGGAAGCCTATCATCTGGAAAGCGGCTTTGAGGCGGGCGGCATTGCGCTTCTGCGCTATGACGGCTTCGTCTGCGAGGCAATCTGGTCGAAAGTCTGCAAACAGGCCGCTCCCACCACATTCATGGGCGAGGACGGTTCGATCCTGCTCGACGATATCAATCATATCCGCCGCATCTGGCTCGTACGCCGCAGCGGTGAGACAGTCGAACTGCCGTACCGGGAAAAGCTGCCGAACAACATGATGTACGAACTGCGTGAATTTGCAGGCTATATTGCCTCCGGCATGCAGCCGGAGAAGCGCAACCGCAACAGCATTCTGACCGCCGCCGTCATCGAAGAGGCCCGCCGCCAGACGGGCACAATACTCGGCGGCATATAATCCTCCTGCTATTATCAAGGGGCCGGCAATTCCTGCCGGCCCCCGATTTATGTTCAATGCTGCTTCACTCCGGCAGACAGAAGGTGCCTGGGCCGGTTCAGCCTGCCATCCGCACGAGAATGGTTGCGATCTGCGCGCGGGTGAGTCTGCTCTGCGGCAGGAATCTGCCGCGCGCGTCGCCCTGCACGAGTCCAAGCCCCGTGCACACCGCCACGCCGTCGGCTGCCCAGCCGGAGATCTTCGCAGCGTCTGTGAACGCCAGCTGTCCCTGCGCCGTCACGCCGGTACGGGCGGCATACCGCGCCAGCATCACGGCCATCTGTTCCCGCGTGAGCGTTTTCTCGGGCCGGAAGGTTCCGTCGTCATAGCCTGTAACAATGCCGCTGTCCGCCGACCATGCAAGATACGGCGCATCCGCCGCCGTCAGATCAACATCCGAAAAGCACGACGCACCGTCTGTCGGGTAGAGCGTATGGATACCCGCGAATCGGGCAAGATCGGCGGCAAATTCCGCCCGCGTAACGAATGCGTTGGGCTTCCACTCGCCCGTGTCCGTCAGCGTCATCCAGCCATAGTCCAGACAGGTCTTCATGGCAGCGTAGCCCCAATGCGTCTCGATTTGGCTCTCGTCGAACGCCTGCTCCCCGACGGCGTCGGCAGGCAGATTGATGCCGTTGTTCTTTGCCGAGTAATAAACCGTCGCCGCCTCGGGCGTTACGCCGCGCCGCAGCAGCAGGTCCTTCACGGTGACGAATTCATAGCCCTCGGCCATCAAATCGTCGATTGCGGCGAGCGCGCCGTCCACACTGGTTTTGTAAATATCATGGACCAGAATGATCGCGCCGTCGAAAACGCCGGACTCAATATTGCTGCGGACTGTCTCCGCGTTGCGGTATTTCCAGTCCTCCGGGTCAACTGACCAGTAGATCAGCGGCGCAGTCACGACAGATTTGACCGTCTTGTTCGCATTGCCGTAAGGCGCACGGATGTACGCGTTCTCGTCTCCACCGGCGGCGGTGATGAGCGCCTGCACGGCACTGATCTCATATGCGACCGTCTGCGCGGAGCAGGTATTGAGATTTTTGTGGTTATAGGTATGGTTTGCCAGCTGATGGCCCTCGTTTACGATGCGCTTCAGCGTCTCCGGCCAGCCGGAAGCATTGACGCCGTTGACAAAAAACGTCGCGTGAACACCGCGCTCCGCAAGGCCGTCGAGCAGCGCACCGGTATACTTGCCGGGGCCGTCGTCAAACGTAATGGCCAACAGCTTCGCGCCGCAGTCCTGCGTCCCGGCCGCCCGCGCAGGCAGGCACAGCGATGTCAGCAGGCACAGCGCCAGAACGACGGATAAAAATCGTGTTATTATTTTCATAAGGTGCTCCTTTCTCTGCCATCATACCAGATTCGACAGATTTTGTAAGAGAAAAGCGTGCGCAGCAGACCCGTTCTGTCGAAGCCAAACCCAAAACACAAACTCGCCTTGCAGGTCAGTACGAATTTATGCCGCACACCGTGCGGTAAGGGGAGGCGGCATTTGCGTGAGCATATGACGAAAGGGATGGGCTGCACAGTTCAGATACGCTTCGGGTCCTGCTCCGTGAAAGGCTGGACTACCGGTAGCACAGCACGGAGAACCATGTCACAAGATTGCCGTTATAAAATTCGATTCCATTCTGCTCAGCCAGCGCGGTTGCGACGATGCCGTAGCTTTCAACGCAGGGGAACATTCTATCCGGGTGGCGGCAGGGGGCGTCCGGGTAGGCGCATTTGGTGCAGATGGCACAGGATTCCGTGGAGAGCGTCAGCACGTCTGGGGAAAATTGCAGCAGAATATCCCGCACCTGCCGCGTAAGCGCCTCGTGCGCGCCGCGCGTGGCAAGCGTTGCGGCCATGTCCGCGATATCGCTGACCTCAGCCAGCGAGGTAAAGACCAGTGCGCCCGGATATGACAGCACCCGGTTCCGGCAGGCCTCGACCGTGCCGACCGCAGGCGGACAGGCCCAACTCGTCCCGTACATGGGGCACTCGTGCTTGCAGACGTAGCGCACGCGATCGGAAAATTCAATTTTGCGCGGGGCGATCCATGCGTACTGACTGACCGGCAGCTGGCACAACTGCTGCTCGACGGCCTGTTTATCCATTCCGGTTCACCTCATTTGTGTTTTCCTGTATTGTATCCGGCAGCGCGCAAAACGTCAAGCCGTCAGAGCGTCACGGCCTTTGTCGCAACGCGGTCGCAGAACACACGGTCGTGCTCGACGAAAACGATCGTCGGCTGGAATTCCAGCAGCAGTTCCTCAAGCTGAATGCGCGAGAGCACGTCCACATAATTGAGCGGCTCGTCCCAGACAAGCAGGTGCGACGGTTCGCACAGGCTTCGCGCCAGCAGGACCTTTTTCTTCTGCCCGGCGGAAAAGTCCGCCATGTCCTTTTCAAACTGCACCCGTGCAAAGTCCAGCTTGCGCAAGATCGCCTTGAACAGACTCTCGTCCAACCCATGCTGCGCGGCATAGCCGGAAAGATCGCCCCGCAGACCGGATGGGTCCTGCTGCACATGGGAAATTTGCAGCCGGGAGCCGCACTCTACCGTCCCGGTGTGCGGAATGTTCTCGCCGCACAACAGGCGCAGCAGGCTTGTCTTTCCGGTGCCATTCGCGCCGCGCAGCGCGATCCGGTCGCCCTGTTTGACGGAAAAGGTCACGCCGGAGCAGACGGGTACATCGCCATAGCACACCGAAATATTCCGCAGAAGCGCCAACCGGTTGGTGTGATACGGCAGCTGATGCAGCTTCAGGGGCGCGGCCTGCTCAATATTTTTCAGGAGCGCCGATTTTTCCTCAATGGCGGCGTTCTGCCGCCGTTCGAGATTCTTGCGCCGCTGCTGCATACGACGCGACTGCTCACCGATGTAGGCCCGGCCGCCCATGGCGTCGGCTTCGCCCGTCACCTTGGCCGAGTGCGGGCCGATCTTCGTGTTTTCAACCTTGTCTGCCCATGCGCGCGACTGCCGCGCGGCCTGTTTCAGGCGGCCGATTTCTTTTTTCAGCTGTGCATTCTGCGCCAGTTCAAACGCGTCCTGCCGCTGCTTATTTTCATACCATGAGGAAAAATTGCCCCGCTGCACCTCGATGCTGCTGCGGCCTATGGATAGGATATGATCGACGCAGCCGTCTAAAAACGCGCGGTCATGCGAGACGAGCAGAAAACCGGACTTTTTCGCCAGATACCGGCTGACGAGCGCGCGGCCCGTCTCGTCCAGATGATTCGTCGGCTCGTCGATGAGCAAATACCGGCCCTCCCGCGCGAACAGCAGCGCCAGCAGAAGCTTTGCCTGTTCGCCGCCGGAAAGCGTGGAAAACGAGCGGTACAGTGCGTCCTCTGTGACCGCGAGCGGAGCCAGTTCCCGCCGGAAACGCCATTCCGGCACATCCGGGAAGCTGCGCTCCAGCAGTTCCAGCGGCGTAAGCGATGCGTCCGGAACCGGATACGGGAAATACTCGAACCCGCCGGGGGCCGTGATCGTGCCCTGATGGGGATACTGCCCCTGCAGGAGCCGCAGTAGCGTTGTTTTGCCGCGTCCGTTGCGGCCCGTCAGACCGAGCCGCCAATCGGTGTCAAACTGGAAGCTGACATGCTCAAATACATTGTCAAAGCTGCCGGGATATGCAAAGGTCAGGTCTGTAATTTGGATCAATGCCATCGATATGCCCTCCCGGTAACCGCAGGTGATTGGATCAGCGGTTACCTAATCATAAAAAATTGGCTGCGGGAACCGCTCCCACAGCCGAAGGGCATACTGCGCCTGCCATAAATGGGCAGACGGTCTGCACGGAAGCTGAGAGACAAAGCAGATTTCCCGCGAAAAGGCACAGCGAACCAGACGGTCTTCACCGCCGGGGTGTTACGATTGTGCCAAGCTTTCAGCAGGAGATCATGCGCATGCTCTCAGGCTCCCTTCTTGTCTTTATGGTTTCAGTTTAGCATACGGCGCGGAAAAACGCAAGCGCCGGTAAAAATTCGCAGAAAAACGCCCCCGGCACGGTGTGTGAGATGCCGGGAGCGTATCGTGCAGCGGGCGGAAAATGCTCATTGCACAGGATGAAAAAAAGTGATATACTATGTAACAGTATATCGCCCGGACGGCGGCCCGTCGGCAGCCCTCCGAAACTGTCTGTATTCTAGCACCTGGGCGCGCAAAATGCACCCTACCGGCGCGGACAGGCGCGATACCCGTCGGAGAGCGGCACTCTACCGGCGGTAGAATTTCCTGCAATACCAATGCTTTTCGGGAAGGGGGCGTCCTTATGCTTCAGGACGAACAGACACTGCGGCGAACCGTCGCAAAAAACATCGCCGCTTACCGCAAATCCCATAAGGACACCCAGCTGGATCTTGCGCGCAAGCTCAATTACTCCGACAAATCCGTCTCCAAGTGGGAGCGCGGAGAGGGTCTGCCGGATGTGTACATCCTCGCGCAGATCGCGCAGCTCTACGGCGTGACCGTCAGCAACCTCATTGGAGAAGAGGAGCCGCCCAAAAAGGCCAACCCGCATTTTCATATCTATGTGCTGCTTCTTTCCGTGGCGCTGGTGTTCGTCATCGCGGCGATTTTGTTCACCGCCTTCACCATCGCCGCCGTACCGTTCCCGTCGTGGCTGTTTTTCCTGTACGCTGTGCCGGTGTCGAGCATTGTGTGTATCGTCTTTACCTCCCTCTGGTGGGGCATCCTGATGCAGACCCTGTCCATCACGGCCCTTATCTGGTCGGCCGGTGCCTGCATCTATCTGTCAATCCCCATTCCCATCCCGAACCTGAGCCTCATCTTTGTCGTCTGCGCCGCCGTGCAGGTGCTCATCACGCTCTGGGAACTGTTCCGATTTTCCCGGACACGGACGTGGTTCTGAGCGTATCTTCATACAGGCTTGGGGGATTTCACACGCAAATTTCGGAGCACTCTAAAACTTGCGGGGTATCCCCTCCGCCATTTGCTTAAGCAAATGCCACCTCCCCTTACCGCGCAGAGCACGGCAAGGGGAGGCTTTTCGTATATCTGCAAGTCTTTCACAAATTTGCAGTTTCCGCCTTTCCAAAGTGCAAACGCTCCGCTGGTTTGCACTTTGGTGGTTAGACCTCGACGGAACGAGTCTCCGCTATGTGCGGAAACCCGGTATCCCCAGATATGTAAAACCCCCTGCCGGAGAATCCGGCAGGGGGAATTTTACATGCTGCTTATTCGATCTCAAGCCGTCTGGACGAGGCGGGGACTTCCTTCTGCTTCGGGAGCGTTACGCGCAGAACACCATCTGCGTATGCGGCCTTGATGCCTGTGGCGTCGATGCCGGAGATATCAAAGCTTCTGGCGTAGGAGCCATAGGAACGTTCGCAGCGGAGATAATTGCCCTTCTTGTCCTTGTCTTCATAGTTGGAATGACGTTCAGCGGAGACAGTCAGCCGGTCGTCGGCGATGTCAACGTGGATGTCCTCCTTCTTGAAGCCGGGCAGGTCAGCCTCGAGAACGAAGTTGTCACCGTCCTCCTGAATGTCGGTCTTGAACTCGCCAAGGGCGTTGTCGGAGAAGAATGCGCGTTCCAGTTCGTCAAAGTCGTGGAACGGATTGAAATTGGAAACATTGTGATTTTTGCGTGCATACGGTACTAACATGGAAAAGACCTCCTTAAAGTCTTGTCATATATGATATCAGGAAACTCGATCTGAGCATTTCGCTCATCTCTTGTTTACAAGTCACATGATAGGCCCTGCCTGTGAACAATTCTGCATCTTTGTATGAACGGACTGTTAATTTTAGCAGTCAACACAAAAGAGTGCTAAAAAGTTAGCCTGTACAAACCGGGAAAACCTGCTATGATAGATAGACACATGGGAACTTTTGCCCAAACAAAACGTCTGAAGGGATACCCATCTTGAAAGGAGTGGATTTGATGCTGAAAATTGAGCATCTTACAAAGATTTATGGAGACAAAAAAGCGGTCGATGATCTGAGCCTGCATATTCGGCCCGGCGAGATTTACGGCTTTATCGGCCACAACGGCGCAGGCAAGACCACAACAATTAAAAGCTGTGCGGGGATTTTGCAGTTTGAACAGGGCGAAATCACCATAGACGGCAGATCTGTCAAGACTGATCCGCTCGGCTGTAAGCAGCTTCTGGCGTACATCCCGGACAACCCGGATCTGTATGAATTCCTGTCCGGCATCAAGTATCTGAATTTTGTAGCCGATATTTTCGGCGTGTCGAAGCAAGACCGCGAGGCGCGGATCGAGAAATATGCAGATCTGTTCGACCTGACCGGCGATCTGGCGCAGCCCATCTCGGCCTATTCGCACGGCATGAAGCAGAAGCTGGCGATCATCTCCGCCCTGCTCCACGACCCGAAGCTCATCATCATGGACGAGCCGTTTGTCGGCCTCGACCCGACGGCGGCCTATCAGGTCAAGGGCATCATGCGGGAGCATTGTGAGCGCGGCGGCGCGATTTTCTTCTCCACGCATGTTTTGGAGGTTGCGGAAAAGCTTTGCGATAAGGTCGCCATTATCAAGCAGGGCAGGCTCATCGCCTCCGGCACGATGGACGAGGTCAAGGGCGACCAGTCGTTGGAGGATGTGTTCCTGGAACTGGAGGGCGAAAAGAATGCTTAAAACGCTGCTTCGCGTCCGCATGGCGGCGCTGCTCGCCGCGTTTACCGGACAGAGTCGGAAGCGGAAAAATCAGACGAAGGGCAAGGCCGCCGGCTATGCTTTTTTGATGCTCTACTGCTTCTGCGCGTTCGTCTTCCTGTTCTATACCTCGTTTTCCCAGCTTGCCGCCGCGTTTTTCCCGGCGGGACTCGGCTGGCTGTACTTTGCAATGTTTGCGATCATGGCATTCGCGCTCATGTTCATCGGCAGTGTGTTTACGGCAAAATCGCAGCTGTTTGAGGCAAAGGACAACGAACTGCTTTTGTCCATGCCCGTGCCGCCCGGCATGATCCTGCTCAGCCGCATGGCGGCGCTGCTGGCCATGAATTTTGTGTTTGAACTTGTTGTGGCCCTCCCGGTCTTCGTTTCGTGGCTGCAATACGGCGGGGCAAGCGGAGCGGGCATTTTGGCATTTGTCGTGATCGTGCTGGTGCTGCCGCTGTTTTCTCTGGCAGTCAGCTGTCTGTTTGCGTGGCTCGTCTCTCTTATTACCAGCCGCATGCGCAATACGACCGCCGTGACCATGGTGATCTCGGTCGTGTTCATGCTGGCATATTTCCTGTTCTGCTTCCGCATGAACAGCTATGTGACCCAGCTGGCCGCGAACGGCGCGGCGATCGCGGGCGCGCTCGGTTCGGCGGCTCCGCTTGTCTGGCTGGGCCGGGCTGCTGCGGACGGGAGCCTTGCAGAGCTCGGGCTGACACTTCTGTGGACGGTTCTGCCGTTCGTGCTGGCCTATGTGCTGCTGAACCGCAGCTTTATCCGCATCGTCACCACGCGGCGCGGACAGGTCAAGGTGCAGTATGAGAAAAAAGCCATGCGCGCCTCCACGCAGAGCGCGGCGCTCTACCGCCGGGAACTTGCCCGTCTGACCAGCAGTTCCGGCTATATGCTCAACGCCGGGCTCGGCCTCGTGTTCGAGTTGGTGCTGGCTGTTCTGGCCATAGTCAAGCGGCAGGAACTTCTGGCGGCGCTGACTGCGATCCTGGCTCTGCGTGAAGCCGCTGCGCCTATTTTGCTGCTGGCCTGTATGATGGTTTCCGGCATGGTGTTCTTTACGGCGTCGTCTGTGTCGCTGGAAGGCAAGTATTACTGGATCGTGCGATCCATGCCGGTCAAATCCGAAAAGATTCTGCAGGCAAAGCTGAATCTGTCCAACTCACTGTCTGCCGGCCCTGCACTCCTTATGATGCTGGCTGCAGCGCTTGCACTGCAGCTGCCTGCCGCCGAGACAGTCCTGCTGCTGGCATGTCAGCTGCTGTTCGTGCTGCTGACGGCAAATGTCGGATTGGTGGAGGATCTGCGCCACTGCAACCTCGACTGGATCAATGAGACGCAGGCGGCCAAACAGGGTGCGGGCGTGCTGTTGAGCATGCTGCTGAACTTTGGCTTCGTGGTGGCGGTCGGCGCGCTCTATTTCTTCCTGCTGGCGGAGCTGATGCCGACGGCGGCTTTCCTCGGCCTCATGCTGGCGCTGATGGCAATCTTGTATGCACTTACCGCCCGTTGGATTAAAACGCGCGGCGCAAAGCGCTTTGAGACTCTGCGCTGATACAGAAACGAGCCGCCCCGGGAGGGGCGGCTCG
>OODO01000200.1_pt1 | contig 61757 bp, 53 predicted proteins | sample 1671261 | NCBI WGS metagenome assembly OODO01 (sample SAMN06348138, study PRJEB24527) | human gut metagenome | biome: human gut; feature: ankylosing spondylitis patient; material: feces | host: Homo sapiens | place: China | collected 2015-10 | reverse complement strand
CTCTTCAGACTAATGAAGATCTATGCCTAATCCACACACTTTTACTGGTGACCCGTATAACGCTCGGAAAACTCGGCAAAAACTCGGCAATTTTTAAAACTAAAAAATCCTAACCGCTTATTATCAAGCAGTTAGGATTTTCTTCGGTGCGCCTGATAGGACTCGAACCTACACGGCCTGAACCACTAGATCCTAAGTCTAGCGCGTCTACCAATTTCGCCACAAGCGCATTCTTGGGTGCAAAGATACAATAATAATTTGAATAAAAAGAATAAAAATGAAAAAAATGATGGTTTTACTTGCTTTTTACGAGAAATAATGGTAATTTTGCAAACAGATACTGTTCTATTTTTATTTTGCAAAAAAACGAAGGCAGGACAGTAAGGACAGATAAAAACTAAATAACAGGAATATGAAAAAAATATGGGTTATGATGCTGGCTACATTGATGGTTTCTTCCACGATGATGGCTGGAAATGTGAAGAAATCAACTACTCTTCCTATTGAGGGAGAGATCGTAAAGGCTTCTCATCCGATGATTCAGTATGTTGGGCGTGTGAGCTTTGCTAAGAATCCTGACGTAGCCAGTTTCAATTATCCGGGAACTACGATTGAAGCTAGTTTTCAAGGGTCTTCTCTGAAAATGCTGTGTCGCCCGAAGACTGGATATTTCATGGCACAGATTGATGGTTGCGAACCTTTCAAAGTGGGCTTTAATGCCGAACGCGATTCGGTTGTTACCCTGGCTGCGGCTTTGCCAAAGGGGGTGCATCATGCTAAGGTGATGTATGTGATAGAAGGCTTGTTCCGCAAACCGGAATTCAGGGGATTCGTTCTTGATAAGGGATGTCAGCTCGTTGAGGCTCCGGCTCTCCCGGAACGGAAGATTGAATTTATCGGAAACTCAATCACCTGCGGTTATGGCGTAGAAAGTATCAACATGTCTGATCCTTTTGAAGATGAAACGGAGAACCATTGGCTTACTTATGCCAATATCGTAAGTGACAGTCTGAAGGCTCAGCATACTTCTATCTCCCGTAGTGGTATCGGTGTATATCGTAATTATAATGGTCCGAAGACAGGTGATGCCGATAACATGCCTTGGCAATATGAATATACCTTATTTGACCAGCATGATGAAAATGGGATTTTGCCAAGTATCAGCCTCAGTTAGTCTGCATCAATCTGGGTACGAACGATCTTTCTACCAAGAATTATGATATTCAACTCTACGAGAAGAATTATCGCATGTTTATTAAAACGGTACGTAGCAAGTATCCTCATGCAAAGATTGTGATGTTGACAGGTCCGATGCTCGGCGAGAAGGAGAGTAGCAAGCAGCGAATAGTGCTTGATAGAATCTGTGCAGATGCCAATAAAACCGATAAGAATATTTACCGTTTCGATTTCAGTTTCCAGAAAGGAGATTTAGGCTATGGCGCCAGCTGGCATCCTAGTATGTTGCAGCATCGGAAGATAGCAGCAGAATTGCTTCCGTTCCTGAGAAAACTGATGAATTGGAATTAAATGAGACTGTATGTTTCCCAAACAAAATTATATGATAACAATGAACACAAAAAATCTTTTATTGTTGGCATCTCTTACATTGGCGATGCCTCTGGCAGCACAGACTCCAAAAGAGGATTTCAAGCGGGATATTACGCTTTCGGGTAGTAACTATGTAGCTTATCGTGGTCCTCAGAAGCAGTTGACTGCGGCTCCTAAGGGTTATAAGCCTTTCTATCTGAGCCATTATGGCCGGCATGGTTCCCGCTATATGATAGGCAAGAAGGCTTATGATGTGCCTTATTTCTCTCTGCTCAAAGCGAAGCAGGAGGGCAAACTGACAGCTAAGGGCGAGGAAACGCTGGCTAAGGTGAAGATGATTCGTGAGGAGGCGAAGGGGCGCGATGGCGAACTGACTCCGCTCGGAGCTCTCCAGCATCAGGGTATTACCAGAAGAATGATGGAGCGCTTTCCTGAGATTTTTGCCGGTAATACGAATATTGAGGCCCGAAGTACTTTGGTAATCCGATGTATCCTCTCTATGGAGAACGGTTTGCAGCAGATGCTGCGTATCAATCCGAAACTTCATATCTTCCATGATGCCAGCGAGCATGATATATATTATATGAACCAGGGCGATAGATACCTGGATAGCTTGAAGCATAGCGTGGGTATCAAGGTGGCACAGCAGGAATTTGCACAGAAGCACGTTAGCTATAGCCGTGTGATGCAGGAACTGTTCAACGACCCTGCCTGGGTGAAGCAGAATATCAACCAGGGTGACCTGAACAGAAAACTTTATGAGATGGCAAGCTCAATCCAAGGCACGGAACTGAGAGGCAAGGTTTCGCTCTATGACCTCTTTACGGAGGAGGAACTGTATCAGAACTGGCTGAATGCCAACATCTGGTGGCAGATGGCTTACGGCAACTCGCCTTATACGGGCAATGTGCAGCCATTCTCCCAGCGCAATCTCTTGAGAAACATCATTCAGAAGGCGGATAGCTGCATCGCTCTTCCGCATCCGGGTGCTACCCTGAGATATGGACACGATACGATGGTTACTCCGCTTACCTGTTTGCTGGATTTGAATGGATATGGCGAAGAGATTAAGGATCCGGAGAAGATTGCTTCTCAATGGTGGGATTATAAAATTACTCCGATGGCTACGAATTTGCAGTTTGTTTTTTATAGAAACAAGGCGAATGATGTACTGGTGAAGGTGCTTTTGAATGAAGACGAGGCTACTTTGCCTATCAAGAGCGATGTGGCACCTTATTACCACTGGAATGACTTTAAAGAATACTGCCTGAAAAAGCTGGCGGGGTATAAAAGGTAAAAATGAAGGCTATTGACTGCTGGGGGACAGGCGATGGAATCGCCTGGAACGGGGGCAGGAGGGGGACTGGCTTCTTTTTTTGCTGAACGCGAAATGCTGAAACGCGAAATGCAGAAATGCAAATGGCTAGATAATAAAAAAGGGGCTTAAGCTTTTGGGGCTTAAGCTCCTTTTTTATGATGGGCGCTTTTCTTGCTGCTTTTCTTGCGCTTTCTTAGCGCTTTTTATTGCTTCGATAACCAGTTTTTATCCTTCTGGTCTTCTTCAAAATCTTTTTCTGAGAAGAGGTTGGTCTGACCGGTCAGTTCGTCAATTACCTGTTGCTCGCTTTTGCCAGCATCTGGATCAAGGTTTTCACCTTCATTTTCTGAGTCAGAACCATCCGGTTCCTCATCATTATCCTCAGAAGGTGGTTCTGGGAATCGGGTTGGTTCCAGTTCCTCGATGCTTTCAATCTTCCATGTCGTGAGGCGCTTACCCTTTGCCTTGAAACTCTTCTGCGCAATGAACTGCTCGGCATCGATTTCTTCGGCAGAACGGATGGCATCCACACCGCCATAAGTAACCTTGATGCGTGGATAAACCGTATCGGTAAGCAAGATGAGCTTGCAGTTAGGGTTCTCTCCCATGAAATTCTGATGGCGCTTGGTGGCATCCATCGTGAATCGCTTGATGTATGGATATCCCTGATTGTCGGCATCGTAAAGGATAGCCGTCCAAATCTTGTGCTCATCCCATTTCTCTAAGCGGATGATATTGTCCTCGTAGTGGTTGTTGACATCGAAATTGGTGATGTAGAATTCACCGTTGTCGAGTACTACCAAGATAGAATCATCATCATTGAATTCGCCTAGGAATCGTCCGTTCTCATCGTAGTTGATGCGGTTTACGTCTGGGTCGAACCAAACCTTTCTGCCTCCTAACGTGCTGTGGCCGTGACTCTTCAGACCGATGCGGCGAATGGTGCGCTTGGTAAGGAGATTACCTTTGGCAGCACGTCCCTTGATCAGAATGTCTGAGAAATCCTTCTCCAGGAAGATGCTCTGGCGCTTCTTCGTCAGGTCGGGCTCCATCGTACACTTGATGATTTCTGCCTCTCCATTCGGGTTGGCGGTGAAGTAGATGACGCGGCTGCCAGGTGTACCCTGGGTGATGTCATACAACTTGTCGCGGGTCATGGCGGTTACGTTGAATCGCTTGATGAAGTAATCGCCTTGTTTGCCGTCGCGGTAAACACAGTTGTAGATGGTGCGCTTGTCGTTCTTCTTGAATACCTGTACATGGAGGATATTCTTGCCAACGAATATCTTGTCTGCTACCTTGGTGACTTTAAACTTGCCATCCTTATAGAAGATGATGATGTCATCGAGGTCGGAGCAGTTGCATACGAATTCATCCTTCTTCAATCCTGTACCAACGAATCCTTCCTGACGGTTGATATAGAGTTTCTGGTTAGCCTCTACCACCTTAGTCACCTCAATGGTATCAAAGTTTCTGATTTCTGTTTTGCGAGGATGGTTCTTTCCATACTTGCCCTTGAGATATTCAAACCAGTTGATGGTTACATCGGTCATGTGAGCCAGGTCGTTCTCAATCTCAGCAAGTTCAGCCTTAATCTTCATCAGCAGTTCGTCTGCCTTATCCTTATTATATTTAAGGATTCGCTGCATCTTGATTTCCAGGAGTTTGAGAATGTCCTCGCGGGTAATTTCCCGATGGAAGGCATATTCTACCATACCCTTACCGTCTACTTCGGCAGTAAAGAGTTTGTCCTTGAATGGTTCGAGTTTAGAATCTATGAAGGCAACAACCTCATCCTGACTCTTACTTTGCTCAAACTTTCGCTCCTTGTAGATGCGTTCCTCGATGAAAATCCGTTCGAGAGAAGAGAAGAAGAGCTGTTCCTCCAATTCACCCTTTCTGATCATCAGTTCCTTGCGCAGCAATCCCATAGTGCGGTCTACGCTGTGGCGCAACACATCGCTGATGGTGAGGAAAACAGGCTTGTTGTCTTCGATGACACAGCAGTTGGGCGAGATATTGATTTCGCAATCGCTGAATGCGTAGAGTGCATCCATCGTTTTATCTGATGAGGTACCTGGTGCCAGATGCACAAGAATCTCAACATTTGCTGAAGTAACATCGTCTACCTTGCGTGCCTTAATCTTACCCTTTTCTACCGCTTTGGTGATAGAATCGATGAGGCTGCCTGTAGTCTTGCTGAATGGTATCTCGCTGATAACAAGTGTCTTGTTGTCGAGCTTGTCTATCTTGGCTCTTACCTTCAATGCACCCCCTCGCTGTCCATCATTGTATTTGCTTACATCGATGGCACCGCCTGTAGGGAAGTCGGGATAGAGTTGGAATGGCTCGCCCTTGAGATAGTGGACGGCAGCATCGCAAATCTCATTGAAATTATGTGGCAAAACCTTACTGCTCAATCCCACGGCAATACCCTCGGCACCTTGTGCCAGGAGCAACGGGAATTTGGCAGGGAGCGTGATAGGCTCCTTGTTTCTGCCATCATAAGAGAGTTGCCAGTCTGTAGTTTTTGGATTGAAAACCACGTCGAGAGCAAACTTAGAGAGGCGTGCCTCGATATATCGGGGAGCAGCGGCACGGTCGCCCGTAAGAATGTTTCCCCAGTTACCCTGCGTATCGATGAGCAGGTCTTTCTGTCCCATCTGTACCAAAGCATCTCCGATAGACGCATCACCGTGAGGGTGAAACTGCATGGTATGTCCCACGATATTGGCAACCTTGTTGTATCTTCCGTCGTCCATGCGCTTCATAGAGTGGAGGATGCGTCGCTGTACCGGTTTCAAACCATCCTCAATATGAGGAACGGCACGTTCGAGGATCACATACGATGCATAGTCGAGGAACCAGTTCTGATACATTCCGCTGAGGTGATGTACAGCAGAAGCATCGAATCGGTTCACCGGCTTATAATCGGAATGTTTCTCGGTCGAAATCTCCTCGTTGTCATCTTCTGCAGCATCCTGTTCAGATTCTGCAGAAGAATTTTCCAAATTTGGCGATTTTTCCTCTTCAAGACCGTTTTTATCTTTAATTTCGTCGCTCATATATAGCTTTTAATACTTATTTTATTAATTTATGGCAAAAATACAACAATTTTTCGAGAAAAAAGAGTATCTTTGCCGAAAATTTGAAAAAAATAAGATTTAATCATGGCACAGGAAGATGTTTTTAAGAAAATTGTAAGCCATTGCAAGGAATATGGCTTCGTGTTCCCAAGTAGTGAAATTTATGATGGCTTGGCTGCCGTTTATGACTATGGTCAGAATGGTGTTGAGCTCAAAAACAATATCAAGCAGTACTGGTGGCAGAGTATGGTGTTGTTGCACGAGAACATTGTTGGTCTCGATGCAGCTATCTTCATGCACCCTACAGTATGGAAGGCATCTGGACACGTAGATGCTTTCAATGACCCATTGATTGATAACCGCGATTCAAAGAAGCGTTATCGTGCCGATGTGCTCATCGAGGACCACATGGCTAAGTATGAGGAGAAGATTGCCAAGGAGATTGCCAAGGCTAAGAAGCGTTTCGGCGATAGTTTTGATGAGGCTCAGTTCCGTGCAACTAATCCTCGCGTTCTGGAGAACCAGAAGAAGTTTGATGATCTCCATGCCCGTTATACAGAGGCTATGCAGGGTCCTAACCTGGAGCTGCTGAAGCAGATTATCGAGGATGAGGGTATCGTCTGCCCTATTAGCGGTACCAAGAACTGGACTGATGTCCGTCAGTTCAACCTGATGTTCTCTACCCAGATGGGTGCTGCCAGCGATGCTACAAGCAAGGTATATCTCCGTCCTGAGACAGCTCAGGGTATCTTCGTAGATTATCTGAGCGTTCAGAAGACCGGCCGTATGAAGTTGCCATTCGGTATCTGCCAGATTGGTAAGGCTTTCCGTAACGAGGTTGTAGCCCGTCAGTTCGTATTCCGTATGCGTGAGTTCGAGCAGATGGAGATGCAGTTCTTCTGCCAGCCTGGTACTGAGATGAAGTGGTTTGAATATTGGAAGAAGGTTCGTCTGGCTTGGCACGAGGCTCTCGGTATGGGTAATGAGAATTACCGTTACCACGATCACGAGAAACTGGCTCACTATGCCAATGCTGCTACCGACATCGAGTTTAAGATGCCATTCGGTTTCAAGGAGGTAGAGGGTATCCACAGCCGTACCAATTTCGACCTTTCTCAGCACGAGAAGTACAGCGGCCGTTCTATCAAGTACTTCGATCCAGAGAAGAACGAGAGCTATGTACCTTACGATGTAGAGACATCTATCGGTGTAGACCGTATGTTCCTCAGCGTAATGTGCCACTCTTACTGCGAGGAGAAGCTGGAGAATGGCGAGACACGTGTTGTCTTGCGTTTGCCAGAGGCTTTGGCACCTGTTAAGTGTGCTGTGTTCCCATTGGATAAGAAGTATGGTTTGCCAGAGTTGGCACACGAGATTGTAGACGAGCTGAAGTTCCACTTCAATACTCACTATGGCGATCCTAAGGATTCAATCGGTAAGCGTTATCGCCGTCAGGATGCTATCGGTACTCCATTCTGTATCACCGTAGACCACGAGACTCCAAACGATCATAAGGTAACTCTGCGTTATCGTGATACCATGGAGCAGGAGCGCGTAGCTATCTCAGATCTTCGCAGCATCATCGAGGAGCGCGTAAGCATCACTAGCGTATTGAAGAAGCTTGGCAAGGAAATCAAGAACTTCTAATTAATCAAATACATTTAGATGAATCTTAAGAGTTTGAAATATTTCTTCTTCCTCATGATGGCAGTGATCACACTGTCATCATGTAGCGAAGATGATGATAATGTCTCGGAATATGCCAACTGGCAGGAGCGTAACGAGCAGGCTTTTGCCGATACATTGGCTTATGCCAGAAAGATGGGCGAAGCTAACGGCTGGTACGTTTATAAGAACTGGACGTTCGAAAACCAGACTCCGACTCTGAACAAGGATCAGAATGGTAATTTAGTGACCCTTACTTATAAGGATTGCGATAATATCATCGTTCATGTTCTGAAGAAGGGAGAGGGTACAACTTCTCCAATCCTTACCGATTCGGTACAGGTGAGCTATCGTGGTCGTTTCATTCCTACTAAGAATTATACGGAAGGTTACGTCTTCGACCAGAGTTTTACGGGTACTTTTGATGCAGCTACAGCTAATCCTATCCGTAGTGTGGCCGGTGGATTTATCGATGGCTTTACCACAGCATTGCTCAAGATGCATCCGGGCGACCATTGGCAGGTGTTCATTCCATACCAGCTGGCTTATGGCGAGAGCGGTAATTCTTCAATCCAAGGCTATTCAATGCTCCGTTTTGAGATGGTGCTCAAGAGTTATAAGAGAGCTTCTGGCAAGAAGTGGATTACTGAATAATTAGAATAAAGATTTAGAGAAAAGTATGTGCATATGTTTGAAATGATATATGCACATATTTTTTTGTATGAGCGATATACGAGAAATTAATTTATGCTTTATAGCAAGAAGACAGATTATTTGATGGAGTCGATTCGCCTGGGTAGGGAGATGGATCGGCGCGAGAAACTCAATCTTATAGTAGGGTTGAGTATACCTTCTATGTTGGCTCAGATTTCTACGGTGATGATGTTCTTCATCGATGCTTCTATGGTGGGGCATCTGGGAGCAGAGGCTTCTGCCAGTATCGGATTGATTGAGTCAACTACCTGGCTTATAGGTAGCTTGCTCAGTGCAGCGGCTACAGGCTTTTCAGTACAGGTGGCTCATTTTATCGGGGCTAATGATTTTGCAAATGCCCGTCAGGTGTTTCGTCATGCGCTGATTTGCGGTGTGGCGTTCAGCATTTTTGTTTCTCTTCTCTGTGTCGGCATTCATGGTTATCTGCCTTATTGGCTGGGTGGAGGTGCTGATATTGCCACCAATTCCTCTCGCTATTTTCTGATATATGGTCTGGTACTTCCATTCGTTTTCCTTTATCATATATCCGAGATGATGCTGAAATCTGCGGGCAATATGCATACGCCTAGTGTGATGGCAGTATTGATCTGCATCTGCGATGTGATATTCAATTACCTGTTTATCTATATCCTGAAGTTGGGTGTTGTGGGGGCTGCCTTAGGAACGGCGATGGCTTATGTCTGCATCTCTCTGCCTAATCTTTATCTTGCAGGTTTCAAGAATGTGATACTGAATCTCCGTCAGGACCATGTCCGTTTCCGTTGGGTCAGGTCGTATGTTCATAATGCCTGTAAAATCAGCATTCCGATAGCCATACAGAACATATTGATGAGCGGGGCGCAGATAGTGAGTACCATGATTGTGGCACCTCTTGGCAATATAGCCATTGCTTCCCATTCTTTTGCTATTACGGCAGAGAGTCTTTGCTATATGCCGGGTTATGGAATTGGTGATGCGGCTACCACTCTGGTGGGACAGACGCATGGAGCAGGGCGAGTAGGTTTGTGCAAGAATTTTGCCTATATGACAGTAGGACTTGGAATGGCTGTGATGGCTGTGATGGGAGCGGTGATGTATGTCTTTGCTCCTGAGATGATTGGCATTCTTTCTCCGGTAGAAAGCATCCGTGAGATGGGAACCATCTGTTTGCGCATCGAGGCTTTTGCTGAACCATTCTTTGCAGCCAGCATCGTGACCTACTGTGTTTGTGTAGGAGCGGGCGATACCAGGAAACCGGCGATGATTAATCTCGGTACCATGTGGCTGGTGCGCCTCACTCTGGCTTATGCGCTTTCCAAGAGCTATGGCTTGGAGGGAGTATGGATAGCGATGGCTACCGAACTCACATTCAGGGGAATCCTCTTCCTTATCCGCCTCTTCAGAGGTTCATGGATGAAGAGTTTTCATGTAGGTTAGGATTGGTTTTCTGCCTCCAATGTTAGTTTTAGGTTAAGATTTGCATACATCGGGAAGATATTCTCTAAAATGCTTGCAAATCTTTTTTATTTTTCTTAATTTTGCATCGAAGACAGTAACCATGTCACAGGTTTTGTCGTTATATATAGGCGAACTTGTTAAGTAGCATGATATATATAATAAGGTATATAGAAAGAATGATATAGAAAACAATAAATATATAAATAATTAAAATCAGATGAAACTAAGAAAGATTTTTGCAGCAGTTGTGCTGTTCCTTTCTGCAGGTACAGCGATGGCACAGCAGATGCCAGCTATTCCGGTAGACAAGAATGTGAAGATAGGTCGTCTTGATAATGGATTGACTTACTACATTCGTCACAACAGTTATCCTGAGCATGTAGCCAGTTTCTACATCGCACAGAAAGTGGGTTCTATCAATGAGGATGATGACCAGCGCGGTTTGGCTCACCTCCTCGAGCACCTCGCCTTCAACGGTACCGATCACTTCAAGGGCAACTCTCTGCAGGACTATCTGCAGAGCATCGGTGTTCAGTATGGCCGTAATCTCAATGCCTATACAGCAGTAGAGAAGACAGTTTATTACTTCACAGATGTTCCTACTACCCGTACAACAGCCGTAGACTCCTGTATGCTTATCCTCAAGGATTGGAGTAATGGTATCAGTCTTACTGAAGATGCTATCGAGAGCGAGCGCGATGTGGTACACAATGAGTACCGTATGCGTATCGTAGGTCAGCAGCGCATGATAGAGCGTTCACTTCCTAAACTCTATCAGGGCGAAAAGTATGGCTATCGTTTCCCTATCGGTTTGATGAGCGTTATCGATGGTTGTAAGCCAGAAACTCTCCGTGCTTACTACCGCAAATGGTATCGCCCAGACAATCAGGCTATTATCATCGTGGGTGATGTAGATGTAAATCATATCGAAGATAAGATTAAGGAACTCTTCTCAGGTATCAAGGTACCTAAGAATGCCGCTAAGATAGAGAAGGTAGAAGTATCTGATAATGATTCAGCCATCTATGTTATCGACAAGGATAAGGAGCAGCAGGTTGATCTCTTCCAGGTTTATATGAAGCACAATGCTGTGCCAGATTCTCTGAAGGGCAATATGAGCTATCTCCTGAAGGGATACATGGATAACGTGATTTCTTCAATGATTGCTGCCCGTTATGCTGAGAAGGCATTGGAGCCAGACTGTCCATATCTCCAGGCAAATGCCAGTGATGGTTCATACCTGCTTTCAAGCACTAAGGATGCTTTCACCCTTACCGGTGTGGCTAAGCCAGGAAAGATTAAGGAGGCTTATGCTGCTGTTCTCCGCGAGGCACAGCGTATGCATGAGTTCGGTTTCACAGCTACTGAGTATCAGCGTGCCAAGGATGAATTCATGAGCCAGGTTGACAAGGCGCTTGCCAACAAGGATAAGATGAAGAACGAGCAGTTTACCACCCAGTATGTGGATAACTTCACTTCTAACGAGCCTATTCCGTCAGTAGAAGAGGAGAGCCAGATCTGGAAAATGGTAGTTCCAAACTTGCCTCTTGAGGTTATCAACAGCTATGCCAAGCAGTTGGTTTGCCAGAGCGATACTAACCTTGTATCATTGGTAATGATGCGCGAGCAGGCTGGTGCCGTTTATCCTACCGAGCAGGAACTCTCTGCCATCGTAAAGCAGGTACGTGCTGAGAAGCTCGAGGCTTATGTGGATAATGTTAAGCAGGAACCTCTCATCGCTCAGGCTCCTAAGGCTGGTAAGATTAAGAAGACTGTTGAGAACAAGATGCTGGGCTTCAAGGAGTTGACACTTTCTAATGGCGCTAAGGTGGTATTGAAGAAGACCGATTTCAAGGACAATGAGATTGCTTTCGCAGCTTCAGCCAATGTTGGTTATTCTACTTTCGGCAAGGAAGACTTCCTGAATGCTGCATTTGCAGCAGATGTGCTCAATGCTAGTGGTCTTGGCGATTTCTCAAGCAATGAGCTTGATAAGGCTTTGGCAGGTAAGCAGGCTGGTGTTTCGTTCACCTTGAGTCCTTTCAATCATGGTTTGAAGGGTAATTCTACTCCTAAGGACATCGAAACCCTGATGCAGCTCATCTATCTCAAGATGACCGCAGTAAGCAAGGACCAGAAGAGCTTCGACAATATGAAGAGTATGATGGCTACTGTTCTTGCCAACAAGAGCAACAACCCAAGCCTCGTATATCAGGATTCTGTTCAGAGCACCCTCTATTTGGGTAGCAAACTTGCCCGTGTGCCAGAGGCAAGCGATATAAAAGATATCAACTACGACCGTATCCTGGAGATTGGTAAGCAGTTCTACGGCAATGCCAAGGACTTCACCTTCTATTTCGTAGGTAACTATGATGAGAAGACTCTCCTCCCACTCATCGAGCAGTATATCGCCAGTCTGCCAAACAAGGGCTTCAAGCTTAAGAACAAGCAGATTCCTTATGCTAATGGTAAGGTAAGCAATGTCTTTACCAAGGCAATGGAGAATCCACAGAACCAGGCAACAGAGATCTGGTATACCAAGGCTCCATTCACCTTGCAGTATATGGTTCTTGCTGATGTTTCAGCCCGCCTTTTGGAGATGAAGTATTTGCGTACTATCCGTGAGGAACTCAGCGCTGCTTATCATGCAGGAGCAAACTTTGGTTTGCTTCGCGATTATGATAACAAGGCTGCCATCTCTATTTCTGCCGTGGCTCAGTTGAACCCAGAGAAGTCGGATATCGCTATTCCTTACTTCTTCAAGGGTATGGAAGAGACCGTGGCCCAGCCAAATGCAGAAGACCTTCAGAAGGTGAAGGAGATCCTCCTGAAGCAGGCTGCTGTTAGCGAAAAAACCAATGGTTATTGGCTTGGTGCGTTGAGCACATACGAGCGTATGGGTATTGATACTCATAGCGATTACAAGGAGATGGTGAAGAATCTGAAGGCATCTGAGATTTCAGACTTCCTGAAGAATGTCATCCTGAAGAGTGGTAATCATTTCGAGATTATCATGAAGGCAGTGAAGAACGAGAAGTAAATCTCGGACTTGATATAATAAACTTGAATAATAAACGAAAAAATCCCGTTGTACAAGCCAGATGGCTGACAACGGGATTTTTACGTTTTTTTCTTTTCCCAAAATTTTTGAAACTCATCATTTAAGAGTCGTTTCGAAAAATCTCTCTTTAAAAAGAAAGGATGCGTCTTTATATTATATAAGAGCATCATCTTTCCTCCTTTACGTCATGTTTCTGAAGAGTATTAACCTCTTCTCTTTGCCTTAGAGGCAAGAGCCTCGCGGCGATCCTGAAGAATCTGTTGGCATCTATCGATAGCCTGATTCTGATTTTCTGAATTTACCTTAATTAAATCATTCATAACCTATTGATATTTGTTAACCGCTTGCAAAGATAGGGGTTTCTACCTATTTCTAGGTATAAAATGCATGAAAATACGTGTTTTATTCGTTATTTTTTGATGTATGTCAAAAAAAAGTGCAAACGATTGAACAGTTTCCCCTCCTTTAGACCGATAATTATCATTTCCTGAACGATATTTTCATAGTCTTTTAAACGAATTGTCATAGTATTCGTCTATAATAGCGTAGAAAGAGCAGAAATGCTGAGTTTTTAGGGAGATTCATACCGCGAAATAGGGATTTTTCTTATCGTATTTCCGTTTTTTTTTGCGAACTTTGCACCCGAAAGAACAATAGGAAGTATTGGGTATATATCAATAAGAGTGATAAAAATAAATATATAGAAAGCAATGAAAAAGGTATTTCTTTTGGCTGCCCTCGTGCTCGCATGCACAGCTGGCAGCAACGCAAGCGCTATGAACGAGGCAGCGCTCAATGCCTCAATGTCTGAGATGATGCCGGTTAAGAAAACGACTAAGAAGACAACAAAGAAAACTTCGAAGAAGACAACAAAGAAGACTTCTACAAAGAAAACAACTTCTGCTGCATCTAACACAACAGCTGCGACAACAACAACTGCAACAACTGCAGCAACAACCAGCAATACCGCTACATCTACCAGTACAACCAGCAATGCAGGCTCTGCGGTTTCAGGTATCTTGGGTGCTGTACTGGGCGGAAACTCTAACAGCAGCAGTTCTGCAGGTAGCAGCATTATCAATGGCATTCTGAATAATGTAATCGGTTCAGGTACCTTCAGCAAGCAGGATCTCTGTGCCCATACCTGGAAGTACAGCAAGCCGGGATGCGCCTTTACCTCTGAGAATCTCTTGGCAAAGGCTGGCGGTGAGATTGCTGCCAACAAGGTAGAGGAGAAGTTGGGTGAGTATTACAGCAAGTTTGGTTTCAGCAGTTCAAATACTTATTTCACCTTCAAAACTGATGGAACTTTCGCTGCCAAGATAGATGGCAAGTCATGGCAGGGCAATTATACTTTTGATGAGAAGACTCATGCCATTCAGATGAAGGGCTTGCTCTTGAGTATGTCGGGCTATGCTACGAAGACTACCAACGGCATCAGCTTGCTCTTCGACCAGACAAAGTTGCTCAACCTCATCAAGACCATGGGTGCCCTCAAGGGCAGTTCTACGCTCAGCGCTATCGGTACTATCGCCAATAATTACGATGGTATGCGTGTAGGTTTCGAGATGACTAAGTAATTTAAGTTTCGTAAGTTCAGGAGTTAAAGAAGTTAAAGGAGTTATCGCTCCCTACGGTCGCAGAGGAGTTAAGACAATAGTCTTTTTGGCGTAGTTTTTAAGCAGCAAGACATACGTCTTAACTCCTTAACTTCCTTAACTCCTTTAACTTCCTGATATGCGAAAGTTCAGTTGTTTATTTCACGTTCAGTTTCAATGTCTTTACATCTTTACTGTTGGTTCCTATCATAATCTGGAAGTCGCCAGGTTCTATCACGTGCTTCAGATTTGCGTTGTAGAACTTGAGCATATCTGGGGCGATATCGCCGCCTACCTGAGTATCAAGTGCGCCGCCGGTGGTGATGTCGCCAGCTACCATCAGGTTCAGCTGACCAATCTTCTCCTGTAGTGTCATCTTCGCCATCAGTTGGTCGATATACTCCTTCATGGGTAGAATCTTGCCTTTCTTGGTTGTGGCAGTTACTTTTTTCTTAGGGGCTGCGGTATGGGCGAAAGCAGGTGCTGCCATAGAACCAGCCAAAAGAAATGTGAGTGATAAAAGTGCTGTTCTCATTGTTTATTATGTTAATTGTTATTTTTATGTTTATCTTCTGCAAAGATAATGCAAATGAGCGCAATGAAAGCTTGCTTTCAAATTGCCGAATGCAGCTTATTTTATGCAAAGATAATAAAAAAGATGATACGATGCGCGATAGGAATGTTAAAATGTGGATGAATTTTTCTTTTTTAGATAGAATATGTCTGATAATGAGATGGATAAGAAAAATGAAGGATATATAAAAAGTGGATGCGGTATAGACGAAAAATGCGAAGAAATCTACATTTCTTCTATATCAGATTTTGTCGTTTCCGATTTTTTTATTACTTTTGCACATGAAACCTCATGAAAATAAATCAATCTTAAATGGAATCAAGTTGATGTATCGCGTAAATGAATTATGGAGAAAGGCATTCTTCTTCCTGCTCTTTGTCCTGATGCCTCTTTCTCTTGCAGCAAAAACAACAGATAATATAGAGCAGCTTCTTCATAGTCTGGACAACGCCATTGCCCATTCGGCTGATTATGTGAAGGTACGTGAAGCCCGAATTCGCGATTGGGAGCAGAAACTGAAGACCGCCAGGCGCCTAAGCAGTAAGTATGATGCCTGCTTTGCGCTCTTTGAGGAATATCGCTCCTACAAGAATGACATGGCGCTGAAATACATCAACCAGTGTATGGAACTTGCCTTCAGAATGGGCGATAAAAAGAAGGTGGGGAATGCCAAGGCGCTGCTGGCTTTCCAGGAATCTACCACGGGCGATTATGCCGAATCGTACGATCTGCTGAAGTCTGTCAATATCGCTGATCTTGATGCTGAGGGCAAACGCAACTACCTCTGGGCTTGCCAGCACCTGTATGGCGAGATGGCATATTATTCCAACGTTCCTTCCTTGAAGAAATATTATGCCGGCAAGCATAATGCCTATCAGGCTGCAATAGACAGCACATTCAGCCATGATGATGACCTTTATCTGCAGATGCAGGAGGTGAGGGCACGCGATGCAGGCAATATGAAGGAGGCTTTGCGATTGAGCGATAAGCGGCTGTCGATGACGAAACCGGGCACCCATCAGTATGCCATTGTACAGTTTTATCGCGGCTTGACCTACAATCAGTTTGGCGATGAAGAGCAGTTTCTCAGCTGCCTCTTGCGTTCAGCTATCTGCGATGTCCAGTTGGCTGTGATGGACCAGGGTTCTCTCTGGGAAGTTGCCAATCTTCTCAACGCCGAACTGGGCGAGCAGAAGCGCTCTCACGAGTATATCAAGTTTGCCTGGAAGTCGGCTACCGTTTTCAATACGCCTATCCGCAGTCGCCAGATTATGCCTGTGCTCACGCATATTGAGGAGGGATATCAGAAAGAGCTTTCTTCGAGCAACCAGCATCTGAGGCTCATGGTAGCGTGTTCTGCCTTGCTTCTCTTTGTGGTTATGCTCTTGCTCTACTATGTCAACAAGCAGCGCAAGCGCATTGCTGCGGCCCATCATAAGCTGAAGGAAACCAACCATGCCTTGCAGTTGGCAAATGAGCGTCTTAACGAGATGAACCAGTCGCTCAATGAGATGAACCAGTCGCTCAACGAGAGTAACAAGATGAAGGAAGTATATATTGGTCGATTCCTGCGCCTTTGTGCCATCTATGTCGACAAGATAGAGACCATGCGCAAGCGAGTAGTGAAACTGGTGAAGGCAAGAGAACTCAACAAGTTGTTGGAGCAGATGCAGGCTGGCGAGGCCTACATGGGCGAGCTGTATGAGTATTTCGATTCCGCCTTCCTGAAGCTCTTCCCTGACTTTGTTGAGGAGTTCAATGCCCTCTTGAAACCTGAAGAGCGTATCGTGCTCGAAGATGACAGCCGTCTTTCTACCACCCTCCGTATCTTTGCCCTTATCCGTCTGGGCATCGAGGACAGTTCTAAGATTGCCGAGTTCCTTCATTATTCTGTGAACACTATCTATAATTATCGCGCCAAAATCAAGAATAGTGCCATCTGTGACAGGGAAGAGTTCGAGCAGCGTGTGAAGCAGATTGGCATGAAATAAGCCTTTCTGGGCGTGATGGGTGAAATGTGCTGCAAAGGTATAACATATTTCTGTTACTGCCAAAAATCGCGCTGCAGAGTTCTGTTAAACGGATTTAACACTCGTGTTTTCCCGAGCCAATAAAGCCTACTCATAGTTTTAGCAGGAGAGAAACTATGAGTAGGCGAGCAGATATCAATAAGTTTTACCGGAAGAGAAGATAGGTTTGCTGATGGACGTATTGGGCTTCATCAGGTAAATCTAAGCGTTACAGTGTGACAGTTGTGACAGTTGTGACAGTTTTCAGGGGTACCCCTCCCTTTTCCTCTATTTAGAAGTTACTTATATATTTATATTTATATATCACCATTTTGCAGCAAAAATCTTTTTGATATTAGTATCTTTTATTTTTAAGCCGTAAAAAATTTTTTATTATACAATCCATTGTCGGCTATATATCCAGCAACCGCATTTCCAACAAACGGCGAAATATTGTGACCTGCCGCCGCTTCATCACGGATAAATGTTGAGCTGAATGGGTAATCATCGCAAGATATTAAGTCTATATGTGCATTATACTTATCTATAAGCCAGTCACGTCTTTTTATAAGCTCATCGAGTGGGTGTTCGTCCCTGTTAGCGGCAAGTATATGACAGTTGGCACATATATAATCAGGCTTATACCATGTATTAAGTGTAAATAATGAGTCTGCACCGATTATAAAGTATATCTTATCATAATCGTCTTTCAGCAGTTTTAATGTATCGGCTGTATAAGTTCTGCCACCACGTTCTATCTCTAATGTTGATAATTCCATATAGTCATAATCTTTAATAGCAAGGCTGACCATATTACAGCGATGTGTGGCAGAAACTATATTGCTGTTGTCCTTATAAGCCGGCGAATATGATGGCATAACAAGAATATATGGTATATTGAATTGTTCGTGTGCCGCTTTGGCAATCGCAATGTGTCCATTGTGGACAGGATTAAATGTACCGCCCATTATTCCAACTATGCCGGACATATAGCCTCCTTAAAAACTCATTATGTTATTCTGTAATATGATTTATTTAATTTGATATTACTTCTTCTTATTATCCTTAGGAAGTTCAATTTTCTTGTTATCCTTAGACTCTTTATATAATACAATCTTCTTTCCGATAACCTGAACAACCTGTGAGTGTGTTCTCTCAGCTACAATCTGTGCGATTTCCTTAGGATCATCAGCACAGTTCTGAAGAACATTAATCTTTATTAACTCCCTTGCTTCCAATGCCTCGGCTATAGCCTTGGTATTTTCTGGTGTAAGACTATTCTTTCCAAACTGGAATATTGGATCCATAGTCATAGCAAGTCCCTTTAAATATGCACGCTGTTTGCTTGTCATAGTTAATTCCTTTCTTTTATGTGTTTCATTACATAGTCAGTGATAAGATTATGCAATGAAATATTTATAGTGTCATACATTATTTCTATTAAGTAAGCTCTATAATAATAAAATCTATTAAGCTCTATAATAATCAAATTCAAGATAATCGCCAACCCGTACTGTATCGCCCTCTTCAATTCCAAGTTCTTCAAGTCGGTCGATAGCACCAGAACTCTTCATAAACTTCTGGAAGAAGTTAAAGCCTTTTTCTGACTCAAGGTTAGTGTAACCAAGCATTTTATCAATACGTTCACCTTCAACGATGAATACGCCATTCTCGTCAATATATACATTGTAATTATCATCTGAGTTATCAAGAAGTTCGTCAACATCGAATTCCTTCTCAAATATAACTACATCATCAGGGAAGTTATCAAGAAGCTCTCTTACTGCGTATAAAAGTTCTTTAACGCCCTGTCCGGTTACGGCTGATATTGGGTATACCTTAATGCCTTCCGGCTCAAATGCGGCCTTTATAAGCTCTACAGGGTTAGTTCCTGAGCCGTCATCATATATGGCATCAATCTTATTGGCAGCTATTACCTGAGGCCTTTTAAGAAGATCAGGATTGTAAGCCTCTAATTCTGCATTGATAGCTTTAATATCAGCTATAGGATCTCGTCCCTCAGTAGAAGCTGCATCTACAATATGGATAATAACCTTAGTTCTCTCAATGTGTCTTAAGAACTGGTGTCCAAGACCAACGCCCTCAGAAGCACCCTCTATAAGACCTGGAATATCAGCTATTACAAAGCCCTTACCACCATCTATATCAACAACACCAAGATTAGGGTTAAGTGTTGTGAAATGATAGTTAGCTATCTTTGGACGTGCATTAGTTACTCTTGATAAAAATGTAGATTTACCCACGTTAGGGAAACCAACAAGACCTACATCAGCAATACATTTTAATTCAAGTCTTACCCAGAGCTCTTTAGCTTCCTGTCCCGGCTGTGCATACTGTGGAGCCTGCATTGTAGCTGTGGCATAGTTCATATTACCCTTTCCGCCGCGTCCACCTTTAAGGATAGTTTCTTTCATATTATCGCCTGACATATCAGCAATTACCTTGCCTGATTCGTCATCATATATTACAGTACCTTCAGGAACTTTGATTATAAGGTCTTCTCCGTTCTTTCCAGTACATCTTTTCTTTCCGCCTTCTTCACCGCTCTGTGCGATATACTTGCTATTATGTCTGAAATCACCAAGTGTATTAAGTCCTTTATCTACCTGAAATATGATGTCACCACCGTGTCCACCATTACCGCCATCTGGTCCACCAGCAGGTACATAAAGCTCACGTCTGAAACTTACGTGTCCGTCCCCACCCTTACCAGATTTAATAAATATTCTTACTTTATCTGAAAACATATTAATCTCCATTCTAACGCTGCTAAAAGCCGCTTGTTATATTACATAAATATATAAATAAGCCAATCTGAAATATCATATCTGAAATATCGTATAGCAATATTTGTATTATATATTAAAAGAAATATTGCCTGTTTATAGGTTAAAACAATAATTAGATATTAATTAGTTAATTAATTATCCCCTCTAATTCACAAAAAGCCCCAAATCCGAAGATTTGGAGCTTATAAAAACTAATTAGTTCTCTGAGGCAACAGGATAAACAGAAACCTGCTTCTTATCTCTGCCCTTTCTTTCAAACTTAACAGTTCCATCAACAAGTGCGAATAATGTATCATCGCCACCACGACCAACATTAACACCTGGATGAATCTTTGTTCCACGCTGTCTGTAAAGAATATTACCAGCTAAAACAAACTGTCCGTCAGCTCTCTTAGCGCCTAATCTCTTAGACTCTGAATCTCTACCATTCTTTGTAGAACCAACACCCTTTTTATGAGCGAAAAACTGAAGGTTCAAATTCAACATAACATTACACCTCCTTGACGGTAATCAATAAGTAATCAGGATTATCAGCAGCCATAGTTCTTAAACCAAGTTCTAAGGCATCTAACAATACCTGTGTTGTATCACTGATATTAGAAGTGACTATGTAATCAATACTAGCCTCCTCATCATCAACCGACATATCATATACGGCATCCGTGAATTGCTCAATCGAATTAATCGTATTGATAGTCAATACAGAAATTGCAGAACAGATAATATCACTACCTTCTTCTGCATAGCCAGCATGTCCTGCTGACTTAAAGCCTACAGTCCTGTTCGTAGCAGACGACTTGTAGATTGTTATATGAGTCATGGATAACACACCTCACATCCGATTAATAATTAAGCATTAATCTTTTCAATCTTAACCTTAGTGAAGAGCTGTCTGTGACCGTTCTTCTTGTGATATCCAGTTTTTCTCTTATACTTATACACGATGACTTTCTTGTCCTTACCTTCTTCAACAACGCTTGCTGTAACTGTTGCTCCTGCTACTGTAGGATCACCAACCTTAGCTTCACCGTTATTAACGAAAAGAACCTGGTCAAATGTAACAGTATCGCCAGCGTTAACACCAAGCTTTTCAACCTTGATTACATCGCCTTCTGAAACTGTGTACTGTTTACCACCTGTTGCAATAATTGCGTACATATGGCACCTCCTAAAATAATTACTCGCCAGTTTTGGAGAGGTAAAATACCTGCTTATGTCCTAACTGAGCGGCACACTAGAATATAATATAGTATCAGTAAACAAATGTCAATAGTCTTAAAAAAATAATTCTAAAAAAATTATAAAATCCACAATCCTATAAATCCGCATATAATTCCACATATAATTCCGGCAATAACATCTTTAATAAAATGCACACCCATAACAACTCTTAATACTGCAAGCACAAGTGTCATAACTAAAAGTATAATACCGACAGGCTGGTATATATATAACCAGCACATTGCAATAATAGTGATTGAGAATATATGTCTGCTTGGCATAGACTCTCCCTCTTTATCTTTTTTTACAATAGGTGTTATATTATATTTTGTATATGGTCTTGGTGAATCAAGACATTTTCTTATAAATGATACAAATATAAATGAAGTTAATGGTGCAAGTATAAGTTTAGCTGTAATAAATACATTAGATGTTTCAACATAACCTGTTGCATCTACGCTTAGAGCAATTGCAGGTGTTGCGATTGTTGATTTGGATCTGGCACATAATACAATAAGAACCATATACGATAGTGCAGTAACATACGGAAGCACTTTATATAATAAGAGCAGAATGTTCTTTAGTGCCTTATGCGTATCAAGGTAATTGTATACAGCATTATATCTTTTTTCATAGCCCGTTAAATTATTCTCTGACATAAACTCACTCTCCGGTTTTGATTAATTCTTTTAATGTCTTGCCATTATTCTTTCGTGTCATTTCAACAAGTCCAAGAGGTGTAATATCAACCACATTAGTCTGGATACTTTCTAATCGGGCGTATTCCTTAAGAACTGATAATAATTTATCCCTGCTTTCCTGCTGTGCCATATTAATAAAATCAATAATAATAATTCCAGAAATATTTCTTAAGCGGAGCTGTCTTATAATTTCAATTCCAGCTTCAATATTAGTCTTTAAAATGTTGTTCTCTTTATCAGCTTCTTTTTTGGCTTTTGTAACATTTTTGCCTGAATTAACATCGACAACACTCATAGCTTCTGTCTGTTCGATTATAAGGTAGCCTCCGCATTTAAGCCATACTTTTCTGGATAATGCTTCTGATAATGTCTTTTCGACAGAATAAAGCTTATATAGAGGCAGTAATTTATCCTCATATGATCGTAAACTTATATTGCTGTTATCTTTAAAATGTGTATTAAGCAAATCATAATAATATGGAATATCTGTGATGACTTCAATTGTATTATCAGCACTAAGATGCCTGAGTTCGCTTACCATAGGCGGCTCTTTTTCATAAAGCTTAGTGTAAAATGTTCCAAATACAGCATTCTGTATTATATGTTCGTACTGGTCTATAAGAGAGTAAGCCTCATTAAGTACTGTATTAATATCTGCATTAGCGGCACTGCTTCTTATAATTATTCCATAAGAAAATGTACCTGAAGCCTGAAGTTTATCATTAAAAGCTGTAAGATGTTCTTTAATATAGTCCTTTAGAACAGAAGAAACTTCTATACATACCGGAGCTTTCTTGCATTTGTTAGATATTGATACGCCTTTGACATCACTTGACACTACAATATACTGCCCCGATATATCTATCTTGGAAGTTGCAGTAGGCGGCTTTGTCTTATGGGCATCATTGCTTACCTGTACTAAAAGCTTATCACCGATGTTGACAGCTTTATTATTCTTTGTATTAAGAAATATATTATTCTTATTATTTTCAAGCTGGTAATAGCATTTAATTTTATTTTCAATTTCAACAAAAGCAGAGCTGATGTTTTTAACAACATTTTCAACTCTGCCAATGTATATATTACCAACCAGGCTGCTTTTGTCTACTATATTAAGACTAAGACAACCATTGTTGTTATACTTTGAATATATTATATTATCGTTAATCTGTGTAATGATATATTTAATAGTCATATCCTGCTCTCATCTATGAATTATAAATCTCTAAGGTACAGGTTACGATAGAAACAGCTTCTGTTGCCAGTGTGGCAGGCTGCACCTATCTGACGTACCTTTGCAAGTATTGTATCATTATCACAGTCAATGTCAAGTGAACTTACATACTGGTAATGACCAGAAGTTTCGCCCTTAATCCATAATTCCTGACGGCTTCTGCTGTAATAAGTCATAACCCCTGTATTAACAGTATGGTTATAGGCTTCTTCGTTCATATATGCAACCATAAGCACTTCATTATTGACATAGTCCTGTACAACTACTGGAATTAAACCATCTGAGTTAAGCTTGAAATCAGAAAATGAAAGGCTTGTATTAAGCTTTTTAGAAGCTTCAATTACAGAACTTCCAGATTCAAACATATCAACAGCGTCTTTAAGGTTAATTCTGTTCTCATATAAGGCTTTTCCTATTATTGCTCCGTGGATACCTGCATCATTGATATTCTTTAAATCCTGCACACAGGACATTCCGCCAGAAGCGATTATATTAATTCCTGTCTTATCAGATAAAAGCTTAGTCTGTTCAATATTAGGACCCTGAAGCATACCATCTTTAGATATATCAGTATAGACAATTGTCTGGACACCCATATCTTTCATAGCCAAAGCTAAAGAAAGAGCAGTCTTGTCACTTACCTTTTCCCAGCCTTCAACGGCTACAAGCCCGTCCTTGGCATCAACACCAACAACAATATGTTCAGGTCCGAATTTATCAATTGCCTGCTTTATGAAATCAGGATTTTCAACTGCCTTAGTACCAATAATTACACGGTATACACCAAGGTCAAGAACTTCTTTAATATTCTCAAGTGTTCTTACTCCACCGCCCATCTGGACAGGTATATTGACACTTGATACTATCTTTCTGATTGTGTCAGCATTTACGCCACGTCCCTTTAATGCACCATCCAAGTCAACAGTATGTATGAATTTAGCGCCGTCCTGTTCAAAGCCCCTGGCTATTTCATAAGGCTTATCTGAATATACTGTTACATCATTAAAAAGACCTTTTTTTAATCTTACACACTGTCCGTCTTTAATATCAATAGCTGGGTATAATCTCATTGTATGCTCCAATCTTTACTTAATATTTATATTTACAGGCTTCCCTTTGTAGATAATACTGATTTAATTCTTGCATCTTTCATACAAGCTTCATCTAAAGCCTTGGCAAATGCCTTGAACATTCCCTCAATAATGTGGTGGTCATTCTCACCGGTTATCTTTCTTATATGAAGGTTCATTCCTGCACTGTATGATATGGCATAGAAGAATTCTTTAACCATCTGTGTATCAAAATATCCAACCATATCGGAAGTGAATTGTGACTCAAATACAAGATATGGTCTTCCTGATAAATCAATCGCACATAATATAAGTGCTTCATCCATAGGAAGAATAATATCACCATATCTTCTTATGGACTTCTTATCACCAAGAGCTTTTTTAACAGCTTCCCCAAGCACGATACCAACATCTTCAATAGTATGGTGGCAGTCAACGATTAAGTCGCCTGTAACTTTTAAGTTAAGGTCGAACATACCATGCTTTGCGAAGCTTTTTAGCATATGGTCAAAAAATCCTATTCCTGTATCTACCTGTGCATTGCCATCTCCGTCTAGGCACAGAAAAAGTTCTATATCTGTCTCACTTGTCTTTCTATGAATTGTTGCCTGTCTTGCCTGCATATTTGACATATATACGTCCTCGATTCTGATATAATTATATATTAAAGATGTCAGGGCAAAAAAGATATTCTGCCCGTCACATCACATATAATGTCCGATTTATTCAAAACGAACTTTTATTGAATTAGCGTGTGCAGTAAGATGTTCTGCTGCCGCAAAGTTCTCAATATCATTATGTATAGCTTCAAGAGCTTCCCTTGAATAAGATATTATGCTTGATTTCTTAATAAAGTCATCAACACTTAATGCTGAGAAGAATTTAGCTGTACCATTAGTAGGAAGTACATGGTTAGGACCAGCAAAGTAATCTCCAAGAGGCTCTGAGCTGTATTCTCCAAGGAATATTGCACCTGCATTCTTAATCTTAGTCATTACATTAAATGGATCTTTAGTTACAATCTCAAGATGTTCTGATGCTATATCGTTGGCAACTGAAACAGCTTCATTGATATCGTCTACAAGAAGAATATAACCATAGTTATCAAGTGATTTAGATATAATCTCACTTCTTGATAGTTCCTTTAAGAAGCCGTCTATCTCAGCAGATACTTTATTGGCAAGCTCACTGCTTGTTGTAATAAGGATTGCTGATGCCATCTCATCGTGTTCAGCCTGAGATAAAAGATCTGCGGCTACATATCTTGGGTTAGCTGTCTCATCAGCAATTACAAGAATTTCACTAGGACCTGCAACAGAGTCTATACTTACATAACCAAACACAGCTTTTTTAGCAAGGGCAACATAGATATTACCCGGACCACATATTTTATCAACTTTTGGAATAGACTCTGTACCATAAGCCATAGCTGCAATTGCCTGAGCACCGCCTGCCTTGTATACAACATCAACGCCAGCCTCATTAGCTGCTACAAGTGTTGTAGGATATACCTTCCCTTCGTGGTCTGGAGGTGTACACATAATAATCTGTTCAACACCTGCTACTTTAGCAGGTACTACGTTCATAAGAACTGATGATGGATAAGCAGCTTTTCCGCCAGGTACATATACACCAGCTCTTGCTAATGGAGTTACTTTCTGTCCAAGAATAGTTCCGTCCGGCTTAGAGTCAAACCAGCTGTACTGCTTCTGCTTTTCGTGGTATTCCTTAATATTCTTAAGAGATTTTCTTATTACATCAACTAAAGCTGGGTCAACCTTTGTGTAAGCTTCCTCAATCTCATCTTTAGTTACAACGATATTAGAAGCATTAATGTCAGCCTTATCAAAGTCTTTAGTATACTTAAAAAGAGCCTCGTCTTTGTTAGTTCTTACATTTAAAAGAATATCATTAACGGCTGCTTCAAACTTTCCGTAGCTGTTAGGACTTCTTTTTAATAAATCCTCAAGGATATTATTCTTAGTTTCATCTGTTAATTTAACTATTCTCATATAGTCCTCCATCCCATTCGTTGAATGTATATTTTATTATTTAATATAAACAATTATTTGTTCTCAAGGTAATTCTTTATATCATTAATAAGCTTTGTAATTCTTTCGTTTTCCATTTTCATACTTACCTGGTTAACAACAATACGTGCTGATAATGGGCATACTTCTTCAAGAACTTCAAGACCATTTTCCCTAAGTGTTGCACCAGTCTCTACAATATCAACAATAACTTCTGAAAGCCCTACAATAGGTGCCAGCTCAACTGAACCGTTAAGTTTTATGATTTCTACTGTCTGGTGCTTCTTGTTATAGAAATAGTCTTTGGCAATATTAGGATACTTGGAAGCAACTCTTATAAGTTCGTGGTGCTGTAATTTCTCCCTGGCTGAGGCTGGACCACATACACACATTTTACATTGCCCGATTTTAAGGTCATATACTTCATATAATGAACGTCCCTCCTCAAGCAGTGTATCCTTGCCTACAATACCAATATCAGCCGCACCATATTCTACATATGTTGGAACATCTGAAGGCTTTGCAAGGAAAAATCTTATACCTAACTCTTCATTAGTGAATATTAACTTTCTTGTGTTCTCGTCTTTCATCTCATCACAAGTTACACCGATATGTTCAAATATCTCAAGTGCTTTTTTAGCTAAACGGCCTTTAGCCAGTGCAATAGTTATGTATCTCATACTAATCTCCATTCTTGTTCTTTATAGAGCAGATTAAATCTGTGCATGTTAAATATAAACAACATCTGAAAGCTGTGAAGCCTTTGCATATTCAATATACTGGCTTTCAGACTTATTATTATTCTTTCTTATCATACATACATTAATGCCGTCTTTTCTTAATTCATTAGCACGTTTGACAGCATCCTGAAGCTTATCCTCACTGTATACAAGAAGCACACCGCTGTATTCAACTTCAATCTCTATATTCTGTCTGTTAATTGCAGCCATAAGTCTGTCAATTATAAGAGAGAAACCAATAGAAGCCTTGTCACAGCCGAACTGTCCAAGAAGCTTGTCATATCGTCCACCACTTGCAATTGGTTCGCCCGTTCCAAATGTAAATGCGTGAAATATAATTCCTGTGTAATATGTATGGTTACTTAATTCACCAAGGTCAAAGGATACATACTTATCGTAGCCATTAATCTTAAGAAGCTCATAAAGATTGGTAAGTCTGTCAACAGCCTCTATGCATTCTGGAATATTAGTAAGGCTTCTGGCTTTATCAAGCACCTCTGCCTGTCCAAAAAGCTGTGGAAGCTCTAATAATACCTTAGCTGTATTCTTATCAATATTAAGATTAGTAAGGATTTCTTCTACACCGATATAATTCTTCTCATTAATAAGATTAAGAAGTTCTTCGTATGTATCTCCTTTAATTCCTGCATCTTTTAATAATCCGTTAAAGAAAGCTACATTGCCGAGCTCTACCTGAAACTCAGTAAGCCCAGCATTCTTCATACAGTCAATTACCATACAGATTATTTCGTAATCCGCATCAATTGAAGCATCATCTATTAATTCAGCACCGATAACTGTATTCTCTTTTAATCTGCCCTGATAATACTTGCTGACATTAATAAATGTATTGCTGACATAGCAGAGTTTAATAGGAAGAATATGATCCTCAAAGTATTTAGCTGCTGCTCTTGCTATAGAAGGTGTCATATCAGGTCTTAACACAAGAGTATTGCCATATCTGTCGAATAACTTGAACATTTCATTAGAAGGTACACTGCCTCGTTCTTTGCTAAATACATCAAAATATTCAATAGATGGTGTCTGTATATCGTTATATCCGTAAAGACGGCATACATCGTGGAGCTTGTTTTCTATTATTTTCTTTTCAACGCATTCAGTGCTGTATATATCGCGTACACCTTCAGGTGTATGAAGCAGATCTTTTTTCATAATCATCCTCGATTCGTGTAAAATTTATACCAGTGTCACTTTACTAAAGTAACGTGATAATATGTTAAAGAGATTATACATAATGACTTTTAGGCTGTCAAGCCTGATTGTATACAATATTATAGTTCTCCGTGAATATCTTCCTTGTAGATTATATATCTGTTACCGCCCTTTGATATAGCAATGTCTGTGGCTTTTATTAGTTTATCAGTTATAACCTTAAAATCTGTTCCGTTATCAGGATATCGTCCAATTCCTATAGAGAATAATGGCATAAATGAGACATCAAATGCTTTACATTCCCATATAATACGCGACCTCATATATTCGATAAATGCCCTTAGCTCTGATTCATTATAAAGATCTTTAACTATAACAACATATTCTGTTTCATTATCAGGATTACCTGCTACACCACGGTATTCTACAACCTTTAATAATGTTTCTTTGATTATGTCAAGAATTGTATTATAAGCCTTTTTGCCATGGGTATCCTTGTATTCAGTAATATTATCAATATGAACCTTGATAAATGCAAATCTATAATTTTTATTATAAGAAATATTGTTAAGCGTATATTTCACAAGTCCCTCACGTCCAAGCATTTTATTACAGTCTTCATAATCATATGTAGTCTTTGAAAATACATTATTGGCATCTGGAATCTTAAGTGTTCCAACTGAACGTATCGGCTTTCTTTGTGCGTATATTGTTGAGCCATTTATATATGAGCCGGTAGGCTTTAATCCATCACCATAATTAACATTTATACTAAAATGGTGCTGATACACACTCTTAGCATTTTTTATATTATTAAAATATGCAGTATATTCTTTTATTGACTCATCTGGTATAAGTCCTTTTTTTAGAATTCTTTCATATACATCATCAATAGTTGAAGATATTACAGCTATGGCATCGTCATTAACATAATTATATATGGTAAATAAATCTTTATCATATTCATAGGTGTAGACTAATTTATCATTTATTGATAGCACTCTCCTATATATTCCTATATCTTCATTAAGATGATTAGTATGATTTTTAAGACCAATGACATCAGATATATTAAGTTCAAGGTATTCTTTCTTGTGGTTATTGGACATATAAAGTCTTTTTATATCCATAAGAACCCATCTGTATGAGTTATCAACTCTTTTCATACGCAGAACCATACTTTTACTTTGCCCAATACGCAGGTTATTAGACACATTAATAAAATCATCAATATCTACCTGATGAATTGCATCAGAGATTGCTGCCTTTCGCACAGCACCAAGGAATTTGTACATTTTCTCGTTAGCTGTGATAATCGAAAAATCCGTGTCAATAAGTGCATATCCATTGACTAATTCATAATTGTCAAGATAATTATGTTTCATAATTACTGCTCCCGTCTGTCTAAGTCTTTTTGAATCGTTTCCAGATAGTGAATCATAATGCCTTTGCCAGAATTGATTCTAAAGCTTTTATCAATCTCATCATAAGTAAAACTTTTTCTTTCACCAGCTTTAGCTCTTTCCCAAAATTTTATTATATCAGAAAATGGCAAATAATAGAACTCATCTCTTGCTGAAAAAAATAATATTATAAAAGCAATTCCGTCCTGCCTTTCAAATTCTTTCATAAATTCAACCTGATGTTCGTGTATATTATGTATTGGAAATGTATCTGCAGCACATTCCTTAGCATCAAAACATACAGGTATTCCCTGTATAACACCTATATAATCAACAGTACTCTTCTGTTCAAAGTACGCAAGTGTAATCTGTCTTGTCTCCTGATTAATCTTAATAGGCGTTATAGGTGTTGGTATCTTCTGTATAAGTCCTAAATGGTTCAGAAGATATTTCTCATTGGTCATATTAATATATTCTTCTAATGAAGAGCCTCTAAGACCTCTTGAATTCCAGGCTGCCATATATTTTCTCCTTTTAATACATTTAAAAATATATCTGGAATATCCGTATGTATATGGATATCCATATCAGGTATATTAAGCTCATAAGAATGTAATAACTGGCTTTTACAATTGTATTTGTCAGTGAACCTTCTGTTAAAAGAAGCTTTTCCGTACTTATAATCACCTGCCAGCGGATGATTGATACTTGCAAGGTGGGCACGTATCTGGTGGCTTCGTCCGGTTATAAGATGAACCTTTAGAAGCGTGGCATTATCAGAATATGCAACAGGGATATATTCCGTTTCGATTGGAAGATATTCACTTGTATCCCTGCCCTTTGGCAGCGTCTGGCATATTGTAACTTTGTTAAGCTTTTTATCCTTGTAAAGATAGCCTTTAATCAGTTGTCTTTTATCAACCTTTCCAGCCACGATACATATATAATATTTGGTAAGTGTTCTTTCTTTAAAATATGATGAAAGCTCCTGCAAGCCTTTCATCGTCTTACCTGCCGCAATTATGCCGCTTGTATTTCTGTCAAGGCGGTTGCATATTGACGGCGTGAACATAGCAAGGTCTTCATATGTAAGAGAATTATTATGAAGCAGGTATGCTGTTATATATTCTACTAAAGAGCAGTCATTTTTATCAGCCTTTTGTGACAGCATACCGACAGGCTTATTAATAAACAGGACATTCTCATCTTCATACACAATATCAAGCGGTCTGTATATTTTTTCATAATCAACAGAAAGGTTATTTTTAGAAGCTGTGTAGGAATATTTATCAGCCGTGCTGTCTGTATGTTTGCCATCTGTTCTTACAGCAGGTTCATTAGCAGTGTTATCAGCAGCTTTGTCTGTCATATTATTGGTCTGTCTGCTGCCAGCATTAGATATGCAGCTTTTGCCTTCACTGAACTTATTAAGTGTTTCATCGGAAAAAAATATTTTGATAGAGTCGCCTGATTGTAATTTCTCACTTCCGTCAGCCTTCTTGTCATTAAGTGTAATATTCTTTTTTCTAAGCATTTTATATATAAAGCTTTTACTTGCGGCAGACAGATACTTTGAAAGATACTTATCAAGCCTCTGGTTGTCGCCTAATTTATCTATTATTAATTCTTTCATTCAACACTCCACATATTATAAGCACATATTAAGGCAGCTTTCAGTTACATACTTCATACGGTTGTTCTTATTCGTATCACTGTTGTCGTAATTAACTGCCATATTAGCTGCTCTTTTAATAAATGTATCATTTTCTGTATAAAGAGTGACAGTCACATTTAACTTGTCATTCTTTAAGAATTCTTTAAGGCTTGTCTCAAATAATGACTTATCCGGAGTTTTATCATGGCTTAATGCAATTATTGTGTTGTCAGATATGACCATAGCACATACGCCAATAGGCTTTTTGTTATTGCTGACAATTACATCATATAAAGCTGATAACTCTCCCTTTGCAGCTTCTACGCTTGTATATAGTTCCTTATCACATACCTTATGTGGCAGTAATATAAAATAAGAAACTGCTATTTTAGCACCGGGAAGCACAAGAACAGTTGCCACAAGTGTCATATAATTATTTCTTGATTTAAAGATTATTAAACCTATTACAAATACTGCGGCAATTATTAAAAATGCAATAATAGTAAGAAGCAGGTTAAAACTTCTTTTGTATTTAAGATAACCAAACTCACCTTTTTCTTTTTTACTCATAACTTATGTCCTTTTTTAGTGGATTTTGATTTATTATTGGAACTTCTTTTACCCGCACCAGCACTATTATGTTTTCCATTATTGTTATAAGCTGTGGTATTTTTAACAGTCTTATGTTTGCGTGATGAAAAGTTCTTTCCTCCTGTGTTATGGGATATTTTTCTTGGTGGAATAAGGCATTTTGGTCCAAATCCTATAAGGTCTGTACGTCCATTTTTAATAAGGGCTTCCTTAACAAGATCGTAATTATCTGGATTACGGTATTGTATAAGGGCTCTCTGCATTTCCTTTTCGTGGTGGCTTACAGGAGTATATACCTTCTCCATAGTAGCAGGATCTAAGCCTGTATAATACATACAGGTAGACAGCGTTGATGGTGTTGGATAGAAATCCTGCACCTGTTCGGGCATATAACCAAGATCCCTTATATATTCTGCAAGCTCAATCGCCTCCTTCATAGTCGAACCGGGGTGGCTTGACATAAGATATGGGACAACGAACTGCTGCTTGCCTGTCTTATTATTAATGCGCTTATAACGTTGTAAGAACTTTTCATATACATCATTGGAAGGCTTGCCCATTTTCGTAAGGACATTATCTGATATATGCTCAGGTGCAACCCTTAACTGTCCGCTTATGTGATGTTCACATAACTCTTTAATAAATGTATCATCCGCATCACACATACAGTAGTCAAAACGTATTCCTGAACGGATAAACACCTTCTTAACGCCAGGCACTTTACGTAGCTTTCTTAAAAGCTTAATATAATCAGAATGGTCAACTGTAAGATTCTTGCAGGGAGCCGGAAAAAGGCACTGTCTGTTCATACATACGCCCTTAGTAAGCTGCTTTTCGCAGGAAGTATGCCTGAAATTAGCTGTAGGTCCTCCGACATCGTGTATATACCCCTTGAAATCTCTATCTTTAGTCATAGTAACAGCTTCATCAACAATGGATTCGTGGCTTCTTACCTGAATTATCCTTCCCTGATGAAATGTTAAGGCACAGAATGAACAGCCTCCAAAACACCCTCTGTTGCTTGTTATTGAGAATTTAATCTCTGATAAAGCCGGTATTCCACCATCTGCTTTATACATTGGGTGATAATCTCTCATATACGGAAGTGCATATACATCGTCCATCTCCATAGTAGTAAGCGGTTTTGCTGGTGGATTCTGTACGACATATAGTTTTTCTTTGGCTTTTTCTACAAGTATCTTTGCAGTAAATGGATCAGTATTTTTATACTGTGTATAAAAACTTTCAGCATATATTCTTTTATCTTTTACAATCTCATCATAGGATGGAAGATTTATATAGTCAGATAAATTATCCAATGTCTTAGTCTTGTATACAGTTCCATTGATATAAGTTATATCTTTTACATCAATTCCTGCATTAAGTGCATCAGCTATCTCAACAATAGAATGTTCGCCCATTCCGTAAGAGATTATATCTGCACCCGAGTCTATAAGAACGGAATGTTTTACTTTGTCAGACCAGTAATCATAGTGCGACATTCTTCTTAATGAAGCTTCAATTCCACCTAATATAATAGGAGTTGATTTGTATACCTGCTTAATTAAGTTACAGTATACAATTGTCGCATAATCAGGTCTTAATCCCATAACTCCGCCAGGTGAAAAGGCATCTGAATGACGTCTTTTCTTATTGACGGTATAATGGTTTACCATAGAGTCCATATTACCTGCCGACACTAAAAATCCAAGACGTGGTTCACCAAGTATTGTTATGGAATCTTTATTCTTCCAGTCTGGCTGTGCTATTATTCCAACTTTATATCCAAAGGATTCCAATACCCTTGATATAATAGCAGGTCCAAACGATGGGTGGTCTACATAAGCATCTCCTGAAACATAGACGAAATCACATTGCTCCCACCCTCTTTTTTCCATATCTTCCCTGCAAACGGGGAGAAAATCGTGTATCATATATATCCTCATTTCTGTGCACACTTTAATGCAGTATAACTGCAATGTATCTAACAGGTATCTGGTTGATTTGTGTCAAGTGCACACAGACACAAATGTTAATTCCAGCTTTTTAATAAATCAATTTCACTACCGGTTAATGGCCTGAATTTTCCAGGTTCAAGTGTTTCATCAAGCTGTAACTGTCCCATTGATAATCTTTTAAGATAAAGCACCTCTGAACCGGCTGCCTTAAACATTCTTTTTATCTGATGAAACTTTCCCTCTTGAATTGTTATATTTAAAAATGTTGTATCATCCTGATTGTTATATTGAAGTATCTCAAGCTTTGCTGGCATTGCGGTAAAATCTTTATCAACAACAAGCCCATTTTTAAACTCATCAATATATTTATTGTCTATACTGCCTTTTGCTACAACATAATAAGTCTTATCAATATGGTGCTTTGGTGATAACAGCCTGTGTGCCATATCACCATTATTAGTTATGATAAGAAGTCCTTCTGTATCCTTATCCAGTCTTCCAACCGGAAATAAATCCTTACGTTTCTTATCAGTTATAAGCTCAACGACAGTCTTAAAATTCTTATCAGATACAGCCGACACAACGCCCGCTGGTTTATTAAGCATATAGTATTCATATTCCGAATAACCTAACACGTTATTATCAATGGTTACAACATCCTTATCTATATCTACTTTAGTTTCCGGACGTGTGATAACTTCACCATTGATTGTAACTTTTTTCTTTCTGATTATGTCTTTTACGGCACTTCTTGTTCCATCCTGCATATCACAAAGATATTTGTCTAATCTAATAACCATTAAAGTCCTTTCCTACTACATCCATCTCCAGCCGGCAAGATATTTATTCTTAAGCTGCGAGCCATTAGATTTACCCCAGCCTAAAGGATATCCGTCAACGCAAAGCAATGCCCAGCCCTTGCTGTCAGCAAAATCATCAACGTCAATTGTCTCGCCCTTTAAATATCTTACAACACGCTCATCGTCTACACTAAGGTTAATGCAGTTATTATACTGTCTCATTGTAAGTGCCATAGCAAGTGCCTGACTTGGCTCAAAGCGGTTCTTTTTAAGTTCACCAAGCAAAAGACCATTTCTTATTATTCTAAGCCCTTTTTCATCAGCCATATACCTGGAAATATAGTACACACGGTTATCTCTTATATTAATATATTTAGTGTCGATATCCATTGATACATTTGCAAGGAAATCCTTTAACTCATCTGGAATTTTAGTATTAAATGATCCTCTTGTATAATGTGCATTATTAATGTCATCTGGATTATCCTTTTTAAGAAGTGCAACAAAATGTCCTTCGCCATGCATTTTATGTGGGAATATCCTCACACATTTGTCAAGATTATACTTATTATCATTATCAATATCAGTAAAGCCCCTAGTAAATCCTTCGTATGGTTTAATATCAACAAGGTTCATATCTGGACAGTTATCAAGAAGATATTTAATGCTCTCTTCATCTTCCAGAGAAGAAAATGTACAGGTTGAATAAAGCATCATTCCACCTGGGCGGAGCATTTTCGCCCCGTGTATGATAATGCTTTTCTGTATTGCAGAATATACTTCTGGACCGCTCTGTTCCCACGCTTTGATAAGTTTGTTATCTTTTCTGAACATACCCTCACCAGAACAAGGTGCATCTATAAGAACCTTATCAAAGAATTCTGTGAATCTTCCTGATATCTTAGCTGGGTCTTCATTAAGCACACAAAGGTTAGAAACACCAGATACTTCAACATTCTTAAGTAGTGCCTTGGTCCTTGAATTACTTATGTCATTAGTTATAAGAAGCCCTGTTCCATTAAGCTTTGCTGCAAGCTCTGTCGATTTTCCTCCCGGTGCGGCACACATATCAAATACAACATCACCCTCATCAATAGGAAGGACATTAGCTGGTGTCATTGCACTAGGCTCCTGAATATAGTAAAGTCCGGCGTAATAATATGGGTGCTTTGCTGGTTTATCTGTTTCTTCATAGTAAAAGCCATTCTCAATCCAAGGTATGGGTGTAAGCTTAAATGGACTTATCTTAAGAAAATCTTCTGTTGAAATCTTAAGGTTGTTAACACGAAGTCCATATAATCTTTTATCATTAAAGCTTTCAAGATAATCATCAAAATCATCTTTAAGCATATCTTTCATTGAATTAAGATATTTCTCTGGTAAATTCATAAAATCCTCTTTCTTTATACATTTTATATACTCTGTGCTTTATAATTCTCTGCAATCATATCTACCTGCCTGCTGAATCTTTGCAGTCTGGCAACATCATCAGTCTGGTATATCTCATAGAATTCATCCTGAATTCTGATGATTTCCTGCTTGTTAGCAACTTTATAAAGGCTTTGTATATTATTAAGTATGTCGGATACAATGTTAGCCTTAGTAGATACATAATTTTGTGCATCAATAATTTCATCGTGAATACTCATCATCTCGTTATCAAGCGTATATATGGCATCGGCGGCTGATGTAAGTCGTTCCCTTACATGTCTTGGAATATTGCCGTTATATTTGTACTGGAGAGAGTGTTCAATTATAGCCCAGAAGTTCATTCCAAGTGTTCGTATCTGGATTTCTACTGGAATTATCTTAGTCCCCTTTACAGTTTCAACTTTATACTGGACTATAATATGATAGCTTCGATATCCGCTTTCCTTGATATTCTTGACATAATCTTTCTCAGTTATGACTTCCATATCGCTTCTTGCCCTTATAAGGTCAGCTACATTATATATGTCATCAGTAAACTGGCATATAAGCCTTATACCAGCGATGTCAAGAATATGTCCTTCAATTTCATTAATGTCTATATTATGCTTCTGGGCTTTTAATAAGATACTGGATATAGATTTAACCCTTCCTAAAACCTGTTCAATTGGAGAATATATGCCTGCCTGTCGGTATTCTTTAACCATATGATTAAACTTAACCTGAAGCTCCTCTACCGCAAGCTCGTATGGGTTAAGGATTTCTTTCCACATCTGTATTTCCATATAAGTCCTCGTTTCTATTATATATTTTCATAAATTCTTTAAATCTTTTCACTATTAGCCGACGATAATTATAGCACATAACGATACTAATAACCATAAATTAAAGTCTTATTTTGATTAGATTTTAGTATCCAATATGGGTTGATTGACACTTCATTGCCTGAATTATCAGTTATGTACATCCCAAAATGTAAATGTGTCTGAAATTTGCCAGATGTACCCTCTACTTTGCTGTATCCTGTACTTCCCATATAGCCAAGCAGTTCTCCCTTACGAATTATATCACCTGCTTTATAAGCTTTGGAATAGGAATCAAGGTGGGCATAATAGTAATATATTTTATTAGCAGACGTTATGCCTATCCGGTAACCGCCAAGCTCTAACCAGCCGACGTTAGTTACTGTTCCGTCACATACAGACACAACAGGATATAATCCATCTTTATTAATATCAGCACATATATCAGTTCCCTCGTGTGTTCTGTTACCTTTGTAGGTTCTTTCATAATTCCACGAATTAACATAGTTAACCCACTGCTCTGTCTTTGAAGAGTGTGGCACAGGAAAATATTCCATATCATATAGTATGCCTGTTGCGGTTTGTTTTAACAGCTTGAATTCAGCAGCATTTTTCTTACAGAAGATTGTTTTGACCTTGTTAAAATCAGACACGGTAAGCCGCTTAACAGCATTGTCCGTTATATGACATTCATTCATACAACACAGCACAATAAATAACTCAGCAGGGTTTACATTCATCTGTTCTGCCTTATTAATAATATCCTGCAAATCACATTCCACCTGCATTGCACGGAAGTTATCACCCGATACGGTTAATGTCGTATATGCAGCAATGCACGTATAGTGTCTTATAATATTAAGATGAATACTGCATATTAAGGCACAGCATATTGTGATAATAAGCAGATTCGTTTTATTATTTATAATGTCCGTTTTATTCATATTTTCCATTAACACTTTATTGTTCACTAAATAATATGTCTAACAGGCTGTTGTAATGAATAGAATAAATTATATTAAACGGACAAATAAGACTTTCTTATCAGGAAATAAATATATGGGTAAAATCAAGAATTCTGCTTATTCTCCACAATTAAATAATAATCACAATAACACATATACGCTGTCATTAATCAATAAACGTGATAACAATTATTCGTCTAAAATAAATCACAAAAAGTGCAGCCATAATGTGATATTTCTTATAATGCTTATAATATTTCTTATAACTGTCTGTTCACCTCACATTATTATTAATGCAACGCTTAAAGGTATCAAATTATGGGCTTTAAGTGTTATGCCAGGATTGCTGGTGGCTATGATTATCATAGGCTGTATTAATTATTATATGCCAGTGAACAGCCGTCTGGGACTTGTATTTATTATATTTATAAGTGTGCTCTGTGGATTTCCAATAGGTGCTATTAACTGCATTAATTATAAGAAACAATCAGACAGCAGAATAATTGATAATATAACAGGATACTGTAATATATCAAGCCCCGGATTCGTTATCGGATACATATATTATGGCACCATAAATAATTCCATAACAATAATAAAATTCCTTATTGCTGTATATCTTCCTGTAATAATTCTGTGTGCTGTACAGCTTATTAAATATCCAGTCAATAACAATAATAATAAAAATAGTAATAAAGAACCAATTAATAATTGCACAGCAAAAATATTTTATAATAGGACATCTAATACCAGATACAAAGTTAACTTAAATTCATATAATATCCAACATACGGATAATATGTGTAATAACGGCAGACAACACACTATAAATTCACATAAGAATTTCTTCAATGTATTAGACAATGCCATAATAAAATCAATTGATAATGTATTAAAAATGTGTGGATATATTGTTATATTTTCCTGCATATGCTCTATGACAGATGTACTTTTTGGAAGATTTAATTATATCAATATGATTATATGTTCTCTGTTAGAGATAACTAACGGCATATATCTTATCGCTTCAAGTGATATCAGTGCTTCAGCTAAGGCTGCATTTATATTGACAGCCAATGCATTTGGCGGAATATCTACATTAATGCAGACAATCGGAATCGCTGGAACATCTAATAACAATAACGGGATAAACATAAAAAAATACATATCTTGTATAAAAATACATTCGCATAAACATAAAATTTCCAAAACTAAAAAAAATAAAATTTGCAAAATAAAGGAGAGCATATATGAACAAGAAAAAATCAATAAAATTGAACTTTGTTATGAATGCTCTACTTAATATGTCTTCATTTATTTTCCCTCTGATTACATTTCCATATGTTTCAAGAATTCTTCTTCCCGAAGGAACCGGAAGAGTTAATTTTGCAACTTCTTTCATTGCATATTTCACAATGTTTGCACAACTAGGCATCCCTACTTATGGAATACGTGCATGTGCAACTGTACGTGATAACAAAAAAGCTCTTAGTAAAACTGCTCATGAGCTATTGTTTATTAATATTGTAATGAGCATCATATCATATGTATTTTTGTTTGTCGCCTTGTTTACTGTGCCTAAACTTAGAGAAGATAGATTTCTATATATAATTGTAAGTTCAACAATTTTCCTTAGTGCTATAGGAATGGAATGGTTGTACAAAGCGCTTGAACAATATACATATATAACCATTCGTTCTCTTATATTTAAAGTAATTGCATTAATAGGAATGTTTATGCTTGTAAAAACAAAATCTGATTATGTTATATACGGAGGAATTACCATTTTTGCGGCATCGGCATCAAATATATGCAATTTTATAAATGCTCATAAATATATATCTTTTAAATTTATTGGACATTACTCGATACGTCCACATTTAAAAGCAATTAGTATTTTCTTTGCAATGGCGTGTGCAACTACCATTTATACACATCTTGATACCGTGATGCTTAAATTTATGGCGACAGATATAGATGTGGGATATTATGGAGCGGCAACAAAAATAAAAACAATTCTTGTTAGTGTAATCACATCTCTTGGAACAGTCCTTCTGCCAAGAGTTTCATATTATATAAAACAAAATATGGTTGATGAGTTTTATCGTATCACAGAAAAGGCTCTGAATTTTGTTTTTATTTTAGCAATGCCACTCTCTTTCTACTTTATGGTATTTGCAAAGTATGGAGTTTTATTTTTATCTGGTAATGAGTATGAAGGTGCGATTTTACCAATGCAAATAATAATGCCAACATTGCTTCTGATAGGAATTACAAATATTCTTGGTATTCAAATTCTGGTACCACTTGGAAAAGAAAAATATGTCCTCTATTCTGAAATAGCTGGTGCAATAGTTGATATTATTCTAAATGCTTTATTAATTCCTTTTATGCAAGCATCTGGTGCAGCAATTGGAACTTTAATTGCTGAAACTGTAGTGTTTATTGTTCAATTTATAGTGTTAAAAGGATCGATAACAACTGCTTTTAAAAAGATTAAATATTGGAAAATTATGCTTTCTATATTAATAGGTCTATTAGCATCATTATGGTGCATATATTTGAATTTAGGAAATTTTATAACACTTATTATTTCCGCATTTCTTTTTTTCTTGACCTATACAGTGGCTATGTGCATCATGAAAGAAAAGCTTGTTCTGGAGATATTATCCCAGATTTTGAAAAAAATCCATATTTTATAACTGCTTCTTCAATGCACTCATAGTATTAATAATTACTTAAACACAGAGAAAGTGCAGTTTACTCTTGTAATGGTATATATTCTATTAGTTTATCCTAGCCAAAAAATAATGTTATAGTAATTTTTTAGAACATGAAAGGTAGGTTGAAAGTGAATATAATTAATGATTCAACTCTTAAAGAAGATATGGAATTTATAAGCAACAGTATGAACTTTAAGCAACTTGAAGATAAAACAATTCTATTGACGGGTTCTACAGGACTTGTAGGATCACAATTACTCAGGGCACTTCATTATTGTAATAACAAATACAATTTAAATTTGACTATTGTAGCAATCGTAAGGAATATATCAAAATTTGAAAAAATGTTTGGTATGATAGATAAAAAGGATAACATTATTCTTATTCAAAGTGACATTACAGATATAACTGAAAACAACATACCCTCTAACATCTCTATTGATTATATTATACATGCTGCAAGCATTACCGCTTCAAAACAAATGATTTCCCAACCTGTAGATACAATTATGACTGCATTAATGGGAACGCACAACATACTTGAAATTGCAAAAAAACACGCTGTAAACGCATTTGTGTACATTTCTTCAATGGAAGTTTATGGTTCTTTTAATGATGAAACATATGTACATGAAGATACAATGGGATATATTAATCCCCTGGCTTTGAGAAGCAACTACCCTCTCGGCAAAAGAATGTGTGAAAATATGTGTATTGCTTATAGTGAACAATATAGAGTTCCAGTACGAATTGCAAGACTTTCACAAACATTTGGAGCTGGGATTCTTCCAGGTGAAAATAGGGTGTTTGCACAATTTGCAAGAAGTGTTATTTACAATAAAGATATAGTACTTCATACTAAAGGTCTTTCGGAAGGAAACTATTGCTATACAAGGGATACTATAACTGCAATTCTTACAATAATGCTTAATGGTGAAAATCAAAATGCGTATAATGTTTCAAATGAAGAATGCCATACAACAATAGCTGATATGGCAAAAATGGTTGCATCAAAACTCGCAAGCGGACAAATAAATGTTATTTTTGATATTCCAGAAACTAATAGCTATGGCTATGCATGTGATACAAAAATGAAATTAAATACAGATAAGCTCAGAAAATTAGGATGGAAACCGAGTGTGAATCTTGAAGAAGCATATAGAAGATTAATAAAAAGTATGATTGAAACAAGAATGACTTTATAATAAAGTTAAAAGGAGAAAAATAAAATGAACTACAACTACCTTATCGTCGGCTCCGGTCTATACGGAGCAACAATTGCCCAGCAGGCAAAAAAAGCCGGAAAAAGTGTGCTTGTAATAGATAAGCGCCCCAATATAGGCGGAAATATCTATACAGAAAAAGTCGAGGGCATCAATGTACACAAGTACGGTGCACACATTTTCCATACCAATAACAAAGAGGTATGGGACTATGTCACAAGCTTTGTTGACTTCAACCGATTCACAAACTCTCCGGTGGCCAATTACAAGGGCGAACTCTATTCCATGCCATTCAACATGTACACATTTAATAAAATGTGGGGCGTTGTGACTCCCGAAGAAGCCGCAGCCAAAATTGAAGAGCAGAAAAAAGAAATCACTGGTGAGCCGAAAAATCTGGAAGAACAGGCCATCTCGCTTGTTGGACGAGATATCTATGAAAAGCTTGTAAAAGGTTATACAGAAAAGCAGTGGGGACGAGACTGCAAGGATCTGCCTGCATTCATCATTAAGCGACTTCCAGTTCGCCTGACATTCGATAACAACTATTTCAACGCACTCTATCAAGGCATTCCCATCGGCGGATATACCAAGCTGATCGAGAAAATGCTGGAAGGTATTGAAGTTCGGCTGAATGTTGACTATCTGGAAAACAAAGAAGAACTGGACAAGCTCGCTGAAAAGGTAATCTACACCGGTCCGATCGATGCGTATTTCGATTATAAGCTGGGTACTTTGGAGTATCGCTCTGTCAGATTTGAGAATGAGATTCTTGATAAGCCAAACTTCCAAGGTAACGCAGCTGTAAACTACACAGACAGAGAAACTCCCTGGACAAGAATCATTGAACATAAATGGTTCGAGTTCGGCAAAGATGAAAACGGAAACGATCTGCCGAAAACAGTTATTTCGAGAGAGTATTCTTCGGAATGGAAACTTGGAGATGAACCCTACTACCCCGTCAACGACGCTAAAAACAGCACACTGTATGAACAGTACAAAGCCCTTGCAGAAGCAGAAGACAATGTCATTTTCGGTGGCCGCCTCGGCGAATACAAATACTACGACATGGATAAAACCATAGAAGTCGCCCTCGCCGCAGCAAAGAAAGAACTCTCCTAAATTATCGATACCATTTCAGATATTGCCTATCCCCATATCCCCCCAATGTACCGCCCACCAGCGGTACATTTTTTATTGCAATTCCCCCAAAAGTATGATATAATAAAAACAACACACTTCATTCTAAGGAGTATCTATCATGACCATTATCGTAACTGGCGGAGCCGGCTTTATCGGCTCGAATTTCGTATTTCATATGCTAAAAGCACACCCGGACTACCGCATTGTTTGTCTGGACAAGCTGACCTACGCTGGCAATCTGTCCACGCTGGAGCCTGTCATGGACAACCCGAATTTCCGGTTTGTCAAGCTGGATATCTGCGACCGTGAGGGGGTTTACAAGCTCTTCGAGGAGGAAAAGCCCGACATCGTTGTCAACTTTGCAGCTGAATCTCACGTAGACCGCTCTATCGAAAACCCGGAGATCTTCCTCCAGACCAATATCCTCGGCACAGCGGTTATGATGGATGCTTGCCGGAAATATGGTATCCAGCGTTATCACCAGGTTTCTACCGATGAAGTCTACGGCGATCTGCCGTTGGACAGACCGGACCTGTTCTTTACCGAAGAGACTCCCATCCACACCAGCAGCCCCTACTCCTCTTCTAAAGCAGGTGCAGATCTGCTGGTACTGGCTTACCACAGAACTTATGGTCTCCCGGTAACGGTTTCCAGATGCTCCAACAACTATGGCCCGTATCACTTCCCGGAAAAGCTGATTCCGCTGATGATCGCCAATGCCCTGGCAGACAAGCCGCTGCCGGTTTACGGCAAGGGCGAAAATGTGCGTGACTGGCTGTATGTAGAGGATCACTGCAAGGCGATTGACCTCATCATCCACAACGGCAAGGTCGGCGAAGTCTACAATGTGGGCGGCCACAACGAGATGAAGAACATCGACATTGTCAAGCTGATCTGCAAGGAACTGGGCAAGCCGGAGAGTCTGATTACCTATGTCACCGACCGTAAGGGCCACGATATGCGCTATGCCATCGACCCGACCAAAATCCACAACGAACTGGGCTGGCTGCCGGAGACAAAGTTTGCAGACGGTATCAAAAAGACCATTCAGTGGTACCTGGACAATCAGAAATGGTGGAAGGACATTATTTCCGGCGAGTATCAGGACTACTATGAAAAAATGTACAGCAATCGGTGAGGGATACAGATGAAAGTATTTGTAACAGGTGTCGGCGGACAGCTCGGTTTTGACGTGGTCAACGAACTGAAAAAGCGTAGCTATGAGGCAATCGGCAGCGATATTCTGGACGAAGTCGCTGCGGACTGTGCCTATGTCAAGCTGGATATCACCAACGCAGACGCCGTTGAAACAGCGATCACAGAAGTGAATCCGGACGTTGTCATCCACTGTGCCGCATGGACCGCAGTAGATGCTGCCGAGGACGAGGAGAATCTCCCCAAGGTACGTGCCATCAATGTGGACGGAACTCAGAATATTGCAAATGTCTGCAAAAAACTGAACTGCAAGATGATCTACATTTCCACCGACTATGTTTTCGATGGACAAGGTACAACACCATGGCAGCCAGACTGCAAGGACTACGCACCGCAGAATGTCTACGGACAGACAAAGCTGGACGGTGAACTCGCAGTAAGCAGTACACTGGACAAGTATTTCATTGTCCGCATTGCCTGGGTATTCGGCAAGAACGGCAAGAACTTTATCAAAACCATGCTGAACGTGGGCAAAAAGTACGACACTGTGCGGGTGGTCAGTGACCAGATCGGCACACCGACGTATACCTATGACCTGGCACGGCTGCTGGTGGATATGGCGGAGACCGAGAAGTACGGCTATTACCACGCCACCAATGAAGGCGGTTATATCAGCTGGTATGACTTCACCTGTGAGATTTTCCGGCAGGCTGGGTATTCCACAAAGGTGGTTCCCGTCACAACAGCAGAATATGGTCTTTCCAAGGCAGCAAGACCCTTTAACAGCAGACTGGACAAATCGAAACTGATTGAAAACGGTTTCACTCCCCTGCCGGATTGGAAGAATGCACTGGAAAGATATCTGAAGGAGATTACAGACTAATGGGACAGATTACAGTAGAAAAGAACGTAGGCGGCATTGAAGGGCTTTGCGTCATCACCCCTACCGTTCACGGCGATAATCGTGGATACTTCATGGAGACTTACTCCCAGAGAGACATGGAAGAGGCAGGCATCCATATTGACTTTGTACAGGACAATCAGTCCTGCTCTACCAAAGGCGTTTTGAGAGGGCTGCACTTCCAGAAGCAGTTCCCGCAGACAAAGCTTGTCAGAGCCATTCGTGGCAGCGTTTTTGATGTTGCCGTTGACCTGCGAAAGGATTCCAAAACATACGGAAAGTGGTACGGTGTAGAGTTGACAGAGGAAAACAAGAAGCAGTTCCTGATTCCCAAGGGCTTTGCACACGGCTTTCTGGTACTTTCGGATGTAGCAGAATTCTGCTATAAGTGCGACGACTTCTGGCATCCCAATGACGAAGGCGGCCTGGCGTGGAATGACCCGGAGATCGGGATCGTTTGGCCAGAGTTGACCGGCGAGTATCACGGCTCGGCATCGGCTGAGGGCTATGCACTGAAAGATGGCACGAAGCTGAATCTGAGTGAGAAGGATCAGAAGTGGGTTGGATTAAAGGATACATTTCAGTTTTGAAAAGGAGTAATCGGATATGAAAGGAATTGTTCTTGCAGGCGGCAGCGGCACACGGCTTTATCCGCTGACAAAAGTCACCTCGAAACAACTGCTCCCGATCTATGATAAACCAATGATCTACTATCCCCTGTCCACACTGATGCTGGCAGGTATTCAGGATATTCTGATTATCAGCACACCTGATGATACACCACGGTTTCAGGCACTTCTCGGTGACGGTAGTCAGTATGGGATCAATCTGTCCTATAAAGTCCAGCCCAGCCCAGATGGACTGGCACAGGCTTTCATTCTCGGCGAGGAATTTCTCAACGGAGAGGCTGGCGCAATGGTTCTGGGCGACAACATTTTCTATGGAAACGGATTCCGAACACTGCTCAAATCTGCTGTAAAAAATGCAGAAGAGAATGAACGTGCAACGGTATTTGGTTATTATGTCCCTGATCCGGAACGATTTGGCGTCATTGAATTTGATGAGAACAACAAAGCACTCAGCATTGAAGAAAAGCCATCAAATCCCAAGAGCAATTATGCAGTTACAGGTCTTTACTTCTACCCGGCAGGCGTCAGCGACAGAGCAAATGCTGTTAAACCTTCGGCTCGTGGAGAACTGGAGATCACCACACTGAATGATATGTATCTCAACGACGGTCTACTTGATGTGCAGCTGCTTGGAAGAGGTTTTGCATGGCTTGACACTGGAACCGTTTCAAGCCTGCTGGATGCAGCAAACTTTGTAGAAATGATACAAAACCGCCAAGGAATCACTATTTCAGCCCCAGAAGAAATTGCATTCATCAACGGCTGGATCAGCAAAAACGACCTGCTCCAATCCGCTGAGGCTTATGGAAAGAGTCCTTACGGTGCACATCTCAGAGCAGTGGCAGAGGGAAAAGTGAAGTATTAAACTTGATCCTGCAACTTTTTTAATCCTCCCCTAAATTTTCAATGGCAACCAAAAATGGCAACCAATCCAAAAAAAGCCCGAAACTACGTCAAATTCACCCCAAATCCCGCAAGTTCGAATCTTGTCACTTCCCTGCATCATCAGCAATAACACGTCACATAACAAAAAAACGCTGTACCCAGATCACTCCGGGTACAGCGTTTGTCGTTTTATCTGTCTTATTGTTTTGTCGTGTTATGCGACCGGCAGAGAAGTGAAACTTCTCAGCAGATACTGCATAATCACAGTTACATCCGTGTTGTCCAGTTCGCTGTCCTTCTGGCAGTCCGCATTGGCGAGCTGCGTGTAGTTCAGCTGTACGCTGCCGTTCAGATACTTTTGCAGCAGAACGGCATCCAGAATATCGATCGTGCCATCGCAGTTGACATCGCCGTAGAGCGAAACATAGCTCTCGTCCACACGACCCATGTCAATGTCAGTGGTAGTTGTCGGCGCTGCAGTGGTCTCTGCCGGTGCCGTTGTATCCGGTGCGGCAGTTGTAGTCGTTGTGGTTGTAGTTGTCTCTTCCGGTGCAGCCGTTGTGGTCGCAGTGGTCTGCGCACTCTCCTGCTTGAGGTAATCCATGGAGCAGTAACCGCTGACGCCGTTGTAAGAAACCGCCGCCCACTTGCCGTCTGCGGCAGTGACTGTTACCTTTGCACCGTTGGGAATGCTGCCCACCTTAGAGGCAGACGTAGACGGCGCACTGCGTATGTTCAGAGAAGATGCAGTCACGCTGTAGGTACCAGCATAGCTTTCGCTGAAGTTGACATCCGAAGGTGCTGCGGTAGTTGTCGTCTCTGCCGGTGCAGTCGTCTGCGGCGGCGCTGTGGTCTGTGCAGCCTCCTGCTTGAGGTAATCCATAGAGCAGTAGCCGCTGATACCGTTGTAGGAAACCGCTGCCCAGCTGCCGTTGGCAGAGGATACGGTCACCTTTGCACCGCTTGGCAGTGTGCCGACCTTTGCGCCGGAAGTAGACGGTGTGCTGCGCACGTTCAGCGAAGATGCAGTTACCGTATATGTACCGGCATAGCTCTCTGAGAAGTCAGAGGTATCTGCACCGCTGCTGCCGTTGTCGCCGCCGGGCGTTGCCGCAGCATCGCCCCAGCCCAGAGAAACAATGGTGTTGTACGCATTGTTCAGACGGCTGGTGTAATAGCTGGAACTGTTGGCAAGCGCCGTGCTGTGCAGCTTGGACAGCGTTACACTGCTGTAAGCGCCTCCGTTTGCAGCCGCATTCAGAATGCGTCTCGCTACGCCCATGCCCCGGTTATACAGCTCTGCATAGTAGACCAGAACGCCGGCATTGGAAATGCCCAGATTCTGACCAGCGCTGATATAACCCTGCACATCGCTGTACGCCAGCGCATCCTGCTTGGACTTGCCTGCCGCAGTGGTCAGCAGGTTTGACGCTGCCGTACCCTCTGCCGCAGAGAACGTCCGGGAATTCCAGCTGGAGGCAGTCATCACTTCGTTATAGAAGGTGCTGCCCAGAATCGACTGTGCCGAACCGGTGTCCGCATTGGCGATAGAACGCATCAGCTGAAGCGCCCGGTCGGCGTGCCACTGTAACATACCGATGCTGACCGCACCGTTGTCATTCCGGTTGATTGTACCATAAGTACCCTCACTCCGGGAGATGATCTGTACAGCGGCTTTTGTCATTTCGTCCACGGAGACCGCAGATGCCGAAAACGATACGGCAAAGGACGAAACGACCAAACCAATAATAGTAAGACAGGATAAAACGACTGCCATGATTTTTTTACGCATAAAAACGCTCCTTTGTGGTGTTTGCGCTGACAGCAGTCGCTGCATCGCAGTACGGCAAGGAACTGCCGCTGCAATGCACCGCAGGAATACGGGAAGTACCATTTCCCATTCCACACAGTTTGCGGCACACGCCTGTCCGGTCCGAAGGCGGAAAGGTGTACTGCGCTCTGCCGGCATTGTCCTGACGGATCAGAGGATCTGTCGCAGTCCGGACAATCCGCCCGAGATGTGCCATCTCTTGGAACTTGTGTGCCGCCTGCATTGCACCCGCCCTGTCCGTGTGTACCGGACAAAAGCGGACGGCAGACGTGAATTCCCCACGGACCAGCGAGTACTTGTCCACGGGGCGGTGGTCACCGTACAATTGCTATTATACCACGTTTGTAACCGTTTTGCAAGACTTTCCGACCGGATTTTCCGGAACTTTTGCACATCTGCACAAAATCACCTGTGGAATCCTGGGACTATCTCACGAAATCCGCACCCTTTTCCGGCAAATTTTGAAATCTATTTTGTAACTTTTTAAGGAACTTTGTCATAGTTTGCGCAGACGCCACGGCAGTCCAACCACCAAAAAGCGGCTTTCCCTGCATGGGGAAAACCGCTTTTGTCGTTCTTTCTGACCGCAGCGTTACTGCAATGTAATGCTGTTTATCAGCGTATCTGCAAATTCTGCCGCACTGTCCTCCTGGTAGCAATAGCGGATCGCCAGCATTTCGGGATTGTCGCCGGTCTTGTTGATGAACCATGCCACGCTGGAAGTTTTGTCAGCGCCGGCGTTGTGGTTGATGACCATTTGATATGCCGCATAGCCCAGCACGGTGCATTCCTTGGAGGTTACCAGTTCATTTCCGCCTGCCCCGACCCATGCAGACTGGTTCTGTTTTATGGCGGCATAGAATTCCGTATCCGAAACGCTCATAGACTTTGCTGCAATGAGCGTATAGTCCATGTCACGGTTCAAGAACAGGTCGTAGTTGTCGAAACTGGAGGTTATCGTCTCCAGCCCGTAGGAACTGCTGGTATCCGTCAGCCGCTCCCAGCCCTCCGGCAGGCTGATCTGATAGCCGATGGCATCATTGGAATAGGACAGCGGCTCCGGTTCCGGCGCATCTGTCAGCTGGTCGTTTTCCACCACATAGCCGTTCTGGTTCAGATAGATGTGGTCTGCCAACTTGTCCCGGTAGTTCTGAAATTCACCGGTCATGTCCCGCATGGAAAAGACGAACAGCTTGTTCTCCTCCGGGCAGTTTGCCGCCAGGATGGTCACATACGCATCTTTCCCGGCAATTGTCCCCAGCGTCTCTCCCACATACGCCTTGCAGGAAACACCGTCCGCATTGGGGATCTCCGTTTCCCGGAAATACTGCACCTGGGGCAGTGTGGTCGAAAAGGTCAGCAGTTCAAACAGGTCGTTCTCCTGGAACGCATCGAACGTCTCTTCCGGCTTGGCATCATAGACAGCTGCCACAATGCAGTCATCGGTCTCCGTCCCATTAAAGGAAAGGTGTCCGGAGATCGCCGCCCTGCTGCTGTCCGCCGTAAAGCTGTCCGGCACTTCCACCGCACAGCCCACGCCGTCCATGGCATACGGTTTCAGCTGAAAGTCTGCCTGCTCCACCGCCGGGCTTGTCTCTTCTGCCGCAGAGGTTTCAGCCGCCGAAGACGACTCGTTCTGTTTCGCCGAGGTGTCACGGGCGGCAGTCTGTGACTTTCCGCATCCGGTCAGCAGCAGCGCAAACGCCGATGCCACGGCAAGGACGCCTGTCCAGATCGTGTTTTGTTTCATGTCAGATCTTCCTCTCATTTTTTTCAAAATATTTTTACCACAAAGATAACATATATATCTTACCATATCTCTTTAGAAAAGTCAAGATAATACAAAAAACGGCTCTTCCGCTCCGAGAAGAACCGCTCGTTCTGTTTGTATTACGCCTTATCCCCGATCCGGCAGCGTATCAATGATATGCGCCAGGAACTGCATCAGCAGAATGGCGTCCGTACCGTTGATCTCGCCGCTGACATCGCAGTCTCCGTTGCTCCGCTGCTGGCTGTCGAACGATACTGCACCGGAAACCGCCTTATTCAGCAGTACAGCGTCTGTGATATCCACTCTGCCGTCTACATTCACATCTCCGTAGAGGATGCTCTGTACTGCCGCTGTGGTGGTTGTGGTCCCCGAGGAGACTGTCGTCTCTGTGGTGGTCTGCCCAGATGCACCGACCCGGATCGAACCGCCCACCGTCAGCGGCACGCCCGACAGCCCGGTGAGATTGTCCGTCCAGCGGGCATCCTTGCCGCCGGCAGAGCGTGCAGACAGGTTCACCACATAGACATCCCCGTCCTCTGCATCCTCCGGCAGACGGAACCGGACATAGCCGATCTTTCCGGCAGGCACATTTCCGCCGGCGCTGTTCGCCCACCAGATAAAGCGGTCACCCTGTCCGGCAATGCCCATGCCCTTATCTGCGCCGCTCTCCACATAGGTCAGACGGCTGTCCCAGGTGATGCCGAAAGCGATGGTAGAATACGACCGGTCTGCGGAAATGGGCAGCTCTACGATGTTATCTTCTGCCGCCAATTCTTCCGGGGTCACGGTAACATTTCCCACGGAAACGGTCAGATTCTTTCCCGGTGCGGCAGAGGTTGTGGTCTCTGTGGACGTTGTTACAGATGTAGTTTCCGTGGTCTGTGTGGTGGTGTGGTCTACGATCTGGATAGAACCGTTGCCGGTAGTAATGCCGCCGGAAGTGCCGTCAGAACGGTTCCAGCCGCTGGATGCGCCTGCCAGCACATCGGCATAATAGGTATCCCCGGCAGCCGCACTCTCCGGCAGCTGGAAGGTGATCCAGCCGATCTCGCCGCCGGGAACATCCTCGCCGGTCAGACTGGAAACGGAATAGCTGGAATAACCGTCACTGGACGCAGACATTACGTGACAGCCCTTGATCTCACAGCCCACCTGTTTCAGCTGGCTGTTTGTCTGGACGGCAAACCGGAGCGAGGAGAACGAATCCGGCACATACAGGGGCAGCTTGACCCGGTACTGGTTCTTCTCCAGATCCTCCCGGCTGATCTGTACATCCAGCAGTGCCACGTGGAGTTTCTGCGCCTCTGCGGTCGTGGTAGTGACTGTGGTGGAAGTCTCCGGCGCAGAGGTAGCGGTAGTCACTGTTGCAGAAGAGGTGCTGCCGCCGGTAATGGTGATGGAAACACTGCCGCTGCACCGGATGCCGCCGGAATTACCGCTGGCATCTGACCACTGCATCGTCTCTTCTGCTGTGGTCTCCAGCGTATAGACATCGCCCGGCTGTGCATCTTCCGGCAGGCGATAAGCGACAACGCCTGCGTTTCCTGCCGCAATGTCACCTCCGGCGGTTCCCTGTACCACACACGTGGTACGGGAACCGATCAGACTGCTGTGTACACTCGACAGTGCGCCAAATCTTGCGCCGTCAAATACCAGCCGCTCATCTGCGTTCACGCTGAACTGAATCTTGTTAAAATCTCTGGAGGCATACACCGGAATATTGACAATATAATTTGCCTTTTCCAGCTCTTCCAGTGACAATTCTACATTGTGAAATGACAGGTAAAGCTCGTCATCCGTCAGTTCCGGGCGTGTTGTCGTCTGAGATGCCTCTTTCACGGTCACTTCTGCGGCATAATCTGTACCGTTTACCGATGCGATAACAGATGCAGTGCCTGCGGATACTGCCGTCACGGTATTGCCGCTGACCGTCAAAACAGAGGAATCGGAAGAGCGCCAGCTTGCCGAAATCGGTTCTTCCGCAAGGAATCCCTTTTTCTGCTGATAGGACATTTCCAGTTCCAGCGTCTGTGTTTCACCCACTGTCATTTCCTCCAGCCCCTTCGGCTGAAATGTCAGATCCGCAGTTTTTACCTCGATCTTCTGCACACAGTCCCCATAGGTGAAGTCCAGGGAATTTCCGGAACCGACAGAATTATACTCCGCACAGGTGGTATTCGGATACCGTGCCAGCTTGGTATAAAATGTGCCGATGCCGACCCGGGTGTTTTTCGGGTCGATCATGCTGGTATAGTGTCCGGTGACACCGCCGGTGTTGTTCAGATAGTCCGATTTTTCCTCGTACCACTGTTCGATACCGTCCAGCACGTTCTTGCTGTAGTTCCACGCCAGACACTCACCGAACGAGCGCATCCCGTTAGGCGAATAGATGTTGAAACAGCTGTTTCCGTTTGTGCGGACATGACCCATGGTCTGAGAACTCTCTGCCGCACGGATTCGTGCAATGTATTCCAGGTCATCCGACCACTGGATCGGCACATAGTCCGAGGAGGTCAGCGCTGCGCCAGTGCTGGGATTGGGATAGCCGTTGTCGCACGCCTCTTTCCGGTAACTGTTTATCAGTTCCAGCGCCTCGTTGATCTGCTGGATATACGTACCCGGTATGCCCACCAGTGTGGTGTCCGATGTGCCTTGGGTCACGTCGGTCTCCAGCACAGGCAGGGAAGTTTCCGCATTTACCACGCTGTGCAGCGACAGCCCGGTGACCAGCAGAACCACGGACACCACTGCCGCCGCCATCCGTCTCAGCAGACCGGCGCCGCTGTGGGTATCCCCGGCAAGTCTTTGTTTGGTTTTCTCCATCTTCATTCTTCTCCTTTTCCTGACGATCTGCCTCTTTCGGCAGAACTGGTATTTCCTCTTGTTGTCCATTATATCATACTGAAAATAATGAAATGTAAACTTTCCATTTCTATTCAGCGTATTTGGCGATTTTTGGCGTTCTACACAAAGAAAAAAAGCCGCTATGGGTGACTTTTTACAAAGGCAACACCCACAGGCGGCGTTATATTGCGATATGTTCCGGAAATGCCGGGAGCGTATCCCCGGGCGAGACACAGCAGGAGACCACATGACCGCTTTCCAGCCGGAACTGCCGGAACTGCCAGCCGTCCGGATGTGCCGTGACCGTTTCGCCGTCCAGGGCAAAAACCGCCGTGTGGAGCGGATAGGAAATGCCGATTCCCAGCGCCTTGACAAAGGATTCTTTCAGCGTCCAGAGCCGGAAAAAGGATTCGTCCGGCACGGGGCTTTCCAGCACAAACCGGGATTCATCCGGCGAAAAAGAGCGGTGCAGCACGCCGGGCCGCAGAGGACGAATAAATTCGCAGTCCACCCCCAGGACGTCATCAGAGATGCCGCACGCCGCCAGTCCACGGCAGTGGCTGAGGTTAAAACAGATCTCCGGGTGCGCCGGAAAATAGGGCTTTCCATGAGAATCCCGTGCGATATCGGGTAAGGGCATATGGTAAATGACCTCTACTGCATGGGTAAGGAGCGCATAGGCGGCGGCGTGTTCCAGAGATTTTTCATGTGTGGGGAGATGAGCGGTGAATAGGCGCATAGCGGCTTTTTCCTTTCAGAATGCGGCGGGATTTTGCGGCGGGTCGCCGCTGACCTTTCGCCCCAATTTAACGTTCAAAAAAGGGCAGCGTCACGGCAGGCAAGCTGCCTATGACCCCTCCGGGGGATTTTTGTTTAGAAAACTCGATATCTCGATATAAGGCTCCTCTGCAGAGGAGCTGGCAAGCCGTAGGCTTGACTGAGGAGTCACACTGCCAATCGTGTAATACGTTGCCTTGCAGAACAAGGGTAGGCGAAAAACTTTTCTTTTTTTGCTTCTTTTTTTCTTTTCAGTAAAGAAAAAAAGAAGAATAACTCTTGGGAGAACTTATTGGCAAGACAACTCCTCTACCCTGTCGGGCATCTCCTCTAGAAGAGGAGACCTTTTGCGTGGCAAACGCCGTAATAACAACATAAACCATCTGCACAAGAAATATCTTGAAAGTCAACATTACAAGTACAGGAAAAGGCAAACAAAGGCGTTTGCAAGCCTAAGGCGGACAGCGAGGCACGAGCGAATTCCGCCGAACGGTTTTTGGGAGTTGTCCCTAGGACAGTGTTTCCAGAAATTAAGGGGCGATGCGAGCATCGCCCCCTACATATCCCATGTCAGCATCCCAGCACAAGGCACACCCTAATTGATAAAATAATCCAGCACCGACCGCAGGGTCTCACTGGTGCTGTCCCGTGAAACCACATTCTGCACCATGACCGGATCGTCCGTGATGATACTGTCCACGTGGAGATTGCACAGACTGCGCACCTCCGACACGCTGTTCACCGTCCAGGCGAATATCTGCTTGCCCTGCTGATGGGCTGCATTGACCACCTGGCTGGTGACGAACACCTTGTTCAGACTGAATGCGTCCGCATATTGCAGGGAGTAAAACTGCCCGTATGCCACGCTCATCAGATATCCGGTGCGAATATCCGGATTCACCTCTTTCACCTTTTTCAACGAACCATAGGAAAACGATGTCACATAGCAGGCATCCGTGTAGTGATATTCCGTGATAAGATTCGCCACATCCTGCTCCAGGGTATCCGAACCGTGCTTTGTGGGCTTGATCTCGATGTTCAGCTTTGCCCGTTTGTCCACAAATTGCAGTGTCTCTTCCAGGGTCGGGATACGTGCGTTGGCATACGCCGGGTCAAACCAGCTGCCGGCGTCCAAATCCTGGATGTCTGCATAGTTCACATCCCAGATGTCCTTGTTTACGCCGGTAGTGCGTTTCAGATTGGAGTCGTGCATCACCACCAGAACGCCGTCCTTGGTCTGCTGCACATCCAGTTCAATGAAATCCGCACCTACGGAAATGGCATCGGAAAACGCATAGAGCGTATTCTCCGGCGCATCCGCAGACAGTCCCCGGTGCGCCATAACGGTGGGATTCTGGAACAGCGCCAGCTGGAAATTCGCCTTGCCGGTGAACACGCTGTACACATAGGACAGGTTCAGCCCCAGGGCTGCCACCGTGAAACAGCCGGCAGTCACCAGCGCTGTGCTGCGGCGAATGGGCTTTGCGCTCCGGCTCAGAGGAATGGGTTCCGGCAGGGCCACCTCCGGCAGCTGGGCGCAGCGCTTTTCCAGCAGTGCCGTCAGATGCGCCATGCAGATGGGCGTTGCGAAGAACGAAAAGCTCCACAGCACCAGCTGTATCAGCAGTTTCAAAATGCGCATCGCCTGGGATGTGATGACATTGCTGTTTCCCGTCCCGTGAATCACCATCAGCACGCCCAGCATGATAAGGCATAAAAATGCCAGCAGCACTGCAAAATAACAGCAGTTCCACAACAGCACGGAGAAAAACGTTTTCCAGAAACGTCCACGTACCAGCTCGGCGCTGGCGGCTCTGGCACTGCGATAGCTGCACTGGTTCTGGGTAAACAGCACGCTGGAAAAGATCCAGCGAATGGAGAGCAGACAGCACAGGACGATCACCGCCACATAGATGGGCAGGAGAAATTCCTTTTTCGTCATATAATAGGCGAAAAAATCCGGGATTCCCATTGCGGTGAAAATACCGGAAGTCGCCGAAAACTGCATGAGCGGAATCAGCACCAGCAGGTGCAGCACCAAAAGCGGTCCGCCGCCCCGGAAAAAATGCACCAGAGAGTGCAGTCCGGAGCGCACCATATGCCCCAGCGTGACCCGGACACCCCGCCGCCGGGGCTGGCGGAAACAGGTACAGACTGCCGAGATCTCGAACAGGGTATACAGCGCCGCCAGCAGAAGGATCACTGCGATCAGCAGAATGGTCCAGGGCGAACGGAGAAATTTCACCAGGTTGGATGTGGTGAGATAGTTCAGCTTTGCGCCACGAATAGCAAGCTGGATGAGTCCGGCACACGCCGGGGCGATCACCAGCACAGTCAACACTTTCCACAGCAGTTCAAACAGCAGCAGCGGTTTCCAGTGCGATGTCAGCCGCCGCAGTCCCACACGAAACTGATTCACAGCCATTCCTCCTTCCACAGAATTTGCAGGCAAAATGCGTTTGCCTTACCTTATTTAGTGTACCACAATTTTTTCGAAAAGTCAACGACAGCGCCGGCTGCGATGCTACAGACAATCACAGTATACCCTTTGCCGCTCATAAATTGCATGGAAACAACACGGCAAAATGAAAAAGCGGTGCAGGACAGGCTTTTGTGCAAGCCCTGCATCGCTTTTTCACAGATTGAAAAGAGAAAAATAAAGAAAAACAAGTGTGATAAAATCTTTTTTATTCGCCGCCCTAGCTGAGCAGTCCACGCTGCATTAACAGCTGCATCAGCAGCAGTGCGTCCCGGCTGTCCACATAGCCGTCTCCGTTCAGATCGGCGCTCTGGCTCTCATCCCCGTCCGGGGCGACCTGTCCCACCAGGATCTTATTCAGCGTTACCAGGTCGCTCAGATCGGTCTGGCTGTCTCCGTTCACATCGCCGGAGGACTGGGTGTCTGCCGCCAGGACAGTGACCTGGCAGGAATACACCTGCCCTGCATACAGCACAGTGACTTCCGTCGTGCCGGTTCTGCCGCCGACCAGTTCGATCTGCGCAGCATTTCCGGTGGGAGAAACCTTTACCACATTGGGGTCAGAGCTGAGCCAGACGCAGTCCTCGCCGCTGCCGTCCGCCGGATAGAATTCCAGCCGGCTGGTCTGTCCGGCACGAATGGTAAGCGTCGTGCGGTTCAGCCGATTCCCACGAACCGTTGTGCTGTGACTTGTGGTAGTTGCCGGCGCAGTCGTTTCCGAAACTGTGGTTGTCGTCTCGGATTCTGTCGCAGTTTCCGTTGTCGTTGTGGTTTCTGTCGTTGTCTCTTCGGTGGTGAAACTTTCCGAGGTGGTCGTCTCCGCCGAAGTGGTAGTTTCTGTGGTCGATTCTTCCGCAGAAGTGGTTGTCTCTATGGCAGTTGTGGTTTCCGTGGTGGTTTCTGTTGTGGTTTCCGTGGTCTCTGCCGGTGTGGTTTCCGTGGTGTCCGGATTCGGTAGAATGCGGATAGAACCGGAGACCAGCGCCGGAGACGAAAGCGAGCCGTCGGCGGATTCCACCGTCGCCACCACGCCGCCTGCAGACAGGCTCACGCCGGAAAGGGTGATCACATCTCCTGCTTTCAGATCTTCACTGAGGCGCAGCTTGAGAACGCCCAGGTTCTTGTCCCAATAGACATAGCCGCTGGACGGGTCTACACAGTTGAACTCCAGCCACGCCTGGTTCGGGTCTGTGGTAAAGTCTCTGTTTACGCCCAGGACGGAAATATCCGTACTGTCCAGCAAGCTGGCGTGATCTACGCCCTTGTCCCATGTAACACCGAAAGAGATGCCGGAAATGCCGCTGTTTCGATTCAATGTAATGGGAATATCCACCAGATAGCTTTTCAGCCACAAATTATATTCGGTGATTTCCACATCGCCGATCTTCACCGTTGCCGCAGCAGTCAGCTCATCGGGGCTGACCAGCTTGATCGAACCCTTCTGCATATTCAGATCGCCGTATGTTCCCTTGGTGCTGACGATCATCATGCTGTCGCCCTCATCGCTGGTGTCCGAAGGGGTCAGAATGATCTTGTCGCCCAGAGAAATATCCGAGCGCACCCGGAACGTCAGCGTACAGAGTTCCGAACCGGTAAAGGCATCATATGTCCCACGATACAAAAATTGCAGCCATACGCCGTCATCGTTTTCATAATAGGACTCCATCATGCCCAGATTTTTGGTGTCGTCACAGGTACAGCTGACAATGCTCAGATCATTGGTGTCCCACTTCACGCCGAATGCCAGCTGGGTAAAGCAGCTGCCCTCGGTAATGGTGATCGGGACAGAGACCAGATAGTCGCTGGACTCCAGATCCTCCATTGCCACGTTGATCTCCGGCAGCACCACCTTGCCGAAGGCAAAGGGATTGGCCGCCTGTGTGGATGCCGCCATGATCTTGCCGTCCTGTATGGTAAGCGTTCCTGCCGCACCGGAACGGTTTGCGACCGATGCGGTCTGTGTTCCGTTCTGCATACAGCCCGTGATGGCAAAAGACTGTCCGGGCTTTGCGGTGTCCGGAATCGTAAACCGCAGGGTACAGATCTCCGACCCGGTATAGGGCGTGCTGGAGATGACATGAATCCACCCCACGCCGTTTTTGTTGTCAATGGTCGGGATCAGAGACAGCCCTTCCGGGGTATCTCCCGACGGCGGCTCTGCGGTGACCTTGCTGGTGTCCCAGCGGAAACCAAAGACCATGTCACAGAATCCCGTATTTTTGGATGCTGTGACCGGAACTTCTACCATGTAGTCATGTTCGTCCAGATCACGCATACTGACCTTTACGCTGCCCAGCTCCAGGTCTACCTCAGATGCCACATCGTCCACAACGGTGATCGAGCCGGACACGATGTTGACATCATGCGCTTTCATGGACGGGTCTGTATACTGCGCCGGGTTTCCGGCATAGTCGCTGTATGCACCCTCTAATGTAAAGGTATCGCCCACTTTGACATCGCTGTTGAGCAGTGCTGTCAGCGAGCAGAGGTTGGTCTCCTTGCAGTCCGCCTCCAGGAACATCATCCAGATCTGCCGCTTGTCATCCGAAAACGTCAGCACAGGCAGCTGAATATCGCCGGTACAGCGTGCGCCTTGGACGGACATTTTTGTTACGTCCCACTTTACGCCAAACTGTAAGATCGAAAAACCGGTATTATTGGGCATAGTTACCGGAATTGTGACCTTATAATGATTCTGGATCAGCTGATCCAGCGGAATTTCCACGTTTCCGATATAAATATCTCCCATGTTTCCTTCTGTCTGGGATGTGGTCTCATCGACGGTCTCAAGATCGTCCACCGCCCACGCTGAAAATGTTTTTTCCCCTGCAAGCACAAATGTTGTTACTGCAAGCAATATTGCCGTAAAAATTGCCAGTATCTTTTTATGGATGCGTTTCATGATATATCCATCCTCTCCATGCAAAGTGGGAAAACGCACGAAATCTTCTCTTCTTATTATAGCACTTTTATATAATTACGTCAACGGTTTTTGCCACCATTTGTATAGTTCAACAAATAGGCATCCCACTTTTTGTGTGTTTGGTTCTTTTTGGTCGATTTTCCTTCTTATAGTCAGTGTACCATGATTTGCATATTTTGTCAATTGACGGAATGTATAAAACAAACCAAATGTACTGTGCAATTCTTATTTGAATTTATGGAATGGTCTGTAGATAAAGCGTGACGCACACAATCGTCTTTTACGGGAGGACAGCAAAAAGCCGCACCGTCTTCTGCTTGTACGCAGACCTGCGGTGCGGCTTTTCCATGCGTTATTGTATATCCGTTCTATGCGCTCCGGATCACTGATTCAGATAAGACTTTACCAATGCCTGGAGCAGCTCATCCCGGTCAATGTGACGAATCAGCGTTCTGGCATTATTATACGTGGTTATGTAGGTGGGGTCCTCGGAGAGGATATAGCCTACAATCTGATTCACCGGATTATATCCCTTTTTCGTGAGTGCATCATATACAAGCATCAGCGTTTTCTTCATCTCAATCTCTTTTTCATCACTGACAGAAAACGTCATCGTTTTATCATACATGAAAATTCTACCTCCTTCGGAACTTGAGTACTCTCTTATTATACCCGAAAACCATGCAATGTACAAGGGATTTCCCCTTTTTTTGCCGTTTTGCAATTTTATGCACCCGTTTTTTTGTGCAGTTTGACGAAACCAGCCGGATATTTCTTCCGCCCAGCCCTATGTAGCCGGGAAAAATGCGGTGCCGCACTTTTCCCGGCGGCTTTCACCGCACAGGCGGAATTCCTAGACTCAGCCCTCAGCGCCGCTGCGCTTTACGAAAGAATCGCAGTTGGTACATTCCGGAACTGTGGGATTGGACTCGTGGGTACCCACGCAGATGCAGTCCAGACCGCAGTAGTTCTCGTTGACCATGTTGTGCTTACACTGGGTAACGGAGCAGTGGATGTTGCTGTTCTTCTTTTTGATCTCCATGACGTTCTCTCCAATTCTAAAGGAAGTTACCGCCGGATCAATGCGCCGGGCGGTACACTTTCAGTATGTCCGGAAAGTGCCGGGTTATACAAAAGGATTTGAAACAGCCTTATCCTTATTTCCCGTTTTCCTTTTTCCAGACCAGGTATTCCTCATAAGTACCCTGGCGGTCGATGCAGCCGTCCGGGGTGATCTCGATAATGCGGTTTGCCACAGTCTCCAGAATTTCGTGGTCGTGGGAGGACAGAAGAACAACGCCCTTGAAGTTCACCAGACCGTTATTGACGGCGGTGATGCTCTCCAGATCCAGGTGGTTGGTGGGTCTGTCCAGCAGCAGCACGTTGGAGTGGAACAGCATCATCCGGGCAAACATACAGCGCACCTTTTCGCCGCCGGACAGCACCTTTACCGGCTTGTAGATATCGTCGCCGGAGAACAGCATTCTCCCCAGGAATCCCCGGAGGAAGGTCTCGGTCTCGTCTGCGGTGGAATACTGCCGGATCCAGTCCAGGATGGAGTCGTCATTGTCGTTGAAATAAGCGGAATTGTCCACCGGGAAGTACGAAGTAGAGGTAGAAACGCCCCACTTGAACGTACCCTCGTCCGGCTCTTCCTCTTCCATGAGGATCTTGAACAGCATGGTGATCGCCTGCTCGCTCTCGCCGATAAACGCTACCTTGTCGGTGCGTCCCAGGGTAAAGCTGACGTTGTCCAGCAGTTTCACGCCGTCCACCGTCTTGGAAATGCCGTTGACCTGGAGAACTTCCTTGCCCAGTTCCCGATCCATATCGAATCCGATAAACGGATAGCGGCGGCTGGATGCCGGCAGTTCCTCTACGGTCAGATTATCCAGCAGTTTCCGGCGTGAAGTCGCCTGCTTGGACTTGGACTTGTTGGCAGAGAACCGGGCGATAAAGGTTTTTAGCTCGGCGATCTTATCCTCCACCTTTTTGTTCTGCTGTTTGATAAGGCGCTGCATCATCTGGCTGGACTCATACCAGAATTCGTAGTTGCCCACGTACATTTTGATTTTGGTATAGTCGATGTCCACGATGTGGGTGCAGACGTCGTTGAGGAAGTGACGGTCATGGGAAACCACGATGACCGTACCGAAATACTCGGACAGAAAGTCCTCCAGCCAGGCGATGGCGTCAATGTCCAGGTGGTTGGTCGGCTCGTCCATGAGGATGATATCCGGATTGCCGAACAGCGCCTGCGCCAGCAGGACTTTCACCTTTTCGTTACCGGACAGGTCCGCCATCTGCTGATAGAGCAGACTTTCCGGCAGACCCAGACCCTGGATCAGCTTAGAGGCGTTTGCCTCTGCCTCCCAGCCGTCCAGTTCGGCAAACTCCGCCTCCAGCTCCGATGCCAGGATGCCGTCCTCTTCGGTGAAGTCCTCCTTGGCGTAGAGAGCGTCTTTCTGCTGCATGATGTCATACAGCCGCTGGTTGCCCATGATAATGGTATCCAGGACAGTGTATGCGTCGTAGGCGAAGTGATCCTGCTTGAGGACGCTCATGCGGAGATTTTTGGGGATGGTCACCTCGCCGGTGGTGGGCTTGAGCTGACCGCAGAGAATTTTCAGAAACGTGGATTTTCCGGCACCGTTTGCGCCGATGACGCCGTAACAGTTGCCGGGGTTGAATTGAAGGTCTACATTCTTAAACAGCGTGTCGCCGCCGAATTGCAGACTGACATTGGAAACAGTAATCATATTGTACTTGTACCTTTCTATCATATGCGGCGGGTCGCCGCTGACCTTTCGCCCCAATTTAACATTCAAAAAGGGCAGTGTTACGGCGGCAGCAGCAGCCTGTTACCCCTCCGGGGGGTTTTT
>OODO01000170.1_pt1 | contig 67371 bp, 49 predicted proteins | sample 1671261 | NCBI WGS metagenome assembly OODO01 (sample SAMN06348138, study PRJEB24527) | human gut metagenome | biome: human gut; feature: ankylosing spondylitis patient; material: feces | host: Homo sapiens | place: China | collected 2015-10 | reverse complement strand
TAAAGGTTCGTTTACTATAGGAAAGATATAGTATATATATAGACTCCCAGAAAAAGCGATTTCCTACTCACCCTAGTTACCCCTGGCGTAAACAAGATAGTTACGACCGCTAAGTATCATGGTTACGATGGCTAAGTATCATGGTTACGGATAGTATTTAAGTCGCACACGGATTTATTTTTTCGTTGCAAGCAACGGGTATTCTCATTTGGTCTTAATGGAAAAACTCCAAAGGAGTCGAAATCGGTGAGTATCGGTGAGCAACAGTGAGCATCGGTGAGTTGGGAAAATGAAATGTTGTATCTTTGCATTGTGATTCAGAAAGAGAAGTTTCACACGGATCTCACGGATTTTCTTCGTTGCAAGCAACGGTACTCACTAAGACTCACAGCCAAAACTCCGAAGGAGCCGAAATCCGTGAGATCCGTGTGCAAAAACTAAACATTAACCCTTTAAAATTCTATGAATCCAATGAAGAATCAAAGAAAAATCGATTTGATCGTGGTACATTGCAGTGCCACACGTATTAACCAGGACTTCCCAGTAGAAGCCTTAGAAGCCTGCCACAAGGCCCGTGGTTTCCACTCCATCGGTTACCACTATTACATTACGAAGGATGGCGTGGTCTATCCCTGCCGTCCAGAAAGCGAGGAGGGTGCTCACGCCCGCCACTCAGTAAATCAATCCTCGCTGAGGAGTTTCTTGATTTCCTCATCGGTCTTGGTGAGTTTGTCTTTACAGAGTTTCACCAAGGTTTTGGCACGTTTCAACTGCTCGGAGAGCTGATCAATATCGAGTTCATCATTCTCCATTCTGTCTACAATTTCTTCAAGCTCTCTTACGGCTTGTTCGTATTTCATTTCTTCTTTTTCCATTTTTTTTATTTTTGTTTTGGAGTTAACAGTGGATATTTTAAAGCTTTTGCCCTTACAGGGCGACAAGATTGCGTCCTTTATTACCCAGGGCGATGCCCTGGGCTAGGAGCTTCTGCCCTTTCAGGGCGTGTGAAGCTCAACGTTAGGGCGTCTGGAGCTAGATTGCTATAAACTATTAACTATAAATTATAAACTATTATTCAACTTTTGCCTTCACGCTGCCCTCGGCAAACCTCGTTTCAATGATGTCGCCAGACTTCAGTTCTGAGGCAGAACGGATACTTTTACCATCTTTCAGCGTGATGCTGTAGCCACGCTTCAGCAATAATTCGGGGTCTTGTGCCTGGATGCGCTGGGAAAGAAGCTGCAGAAGATGACTCTCGTTGAGCATCTTCCTTTCCAATATCGGCTGAATATTCTGAGAAAGAATCTCGAAATGGCGCTGGGCCTCCGATAGTTTCGACTGGACATTTGTGCTTAAACGGCTCATCAAGCGGTCGAGATAGGCTCCCTGCTTCGTCTTCACCAGCGAAAACTGGACAGGAATCGTGTTGCTTAATCTGTCGAGCCTCATCTTCTCCACCTGCAGACGATGCTTCACATTCTGCACGATAGCCTCTTGCGCATTCATTACACGGGCATAAACCTCAGTAAGATGATTAACGAGGAAGGCGGCAGCAGCTGTCGGGGTCTTTACACGCTGGAAAGAAATCATATCCAGCACACTCTCGTCCCTTTCATGTCCTATTCCCGTGATGATAGGCAGCGGGAAGTTTGCCACATTCTCGGCAAGCGCCAGGGTGTCGAAACCCGAGAGATCGCTCGTAGCGCCACCGCCTCGGATGATGACTACGCAGTCAAACTGTTCCCATTCGGCATTGATACTGTCGAGGGCAGCTATCACACTCTGCTCTACCCCCTCGCCCTGCATCGTAGCCGGAAAGAGGCGGGTTTGAAACTGCAGACCATAATCGTTATCGGCAAGCTGGTTGCAGAAATCACCATAACCTGCTGCCGTAGCACTGGAAATGACGGCGATGCGCTGGCAGAACATCGGGAGCACCAACTCCTTCTGCAGTTCGAATACGCCCTCTGCTTTCAGCGTATTGATGATTTCCAGCCGCTTGCGCGCCATATCGCCCATCGTATAGTTAGGATCAATATCGTCTACTATCCAGGAGAAGCCGTAGTTTTCATGAAACTGCGCGTGTACCTTAAGCAGCACTTTCATTCCGGCATGAATGCGCTGTCCGGTGATGCGCTCGAAATTCGGTTTGATGAACATCCATCGGTTTCGCCAGCAGGAGGCATGCGCCTTGGCAATGGGCGTATTAGACCGCTCATCCTTCTCGATGAGTTCCAGATAGCAGTGCCCGCCGTAGCCCTCGCGAGCCTCGGAGAGTTCCGCTTCCACCCAATAGCTGTCGGGCAAGGACATCGAAATAACGTCGCGGACCATGGAGTTTAATTCATAGAGAGAAAATCTTTGCTTCATACTCTTATATTTTTGGCACTGATTTTTTTTAGGCACGGGATTTTTTTAGGCACGTTTTTTTAGGCACGGATTACACGGATTTTTTATCAGAAAACAAGGGCGCGAGCCTCCGTGTAATCCGTGTAATCCGTGCCTTATTCTTTTTTTTCCGTGCCTTATTTTTTCTCCGTGCCTACTTGATCGCTTTTCCCGTCTGATAAGCCTTCCAGAAATCAGGCACACCATATCCGAATACATTATCGGGATGATGCTGATTATTACCAGCCAATCTCACGAGTTTCATAATCTGCTTAGCCGTCTTCTGAGGCAAAGCCTGCCAGAGACACGCTACCATTCCGGCGATGAGCGGAGATGAGAAAGACGTTCCGTTATCATTGATGATATTTCCACGACCCGTAATCACACAGGTAGGACTTCCGTAAGCCATCACATCAGGCTTGATTCTGCCGTCAGAAGTAGGTCCCACGGCACTGAAAGCCGCATTCTCGCCCATTTCGTTTACGCTGCCCACGGTAAGGATATTGCGTGCATCGGCAGGGAAATTGATTTTCTTCCAACTTCCCATTCCGTCGTTTCCTGCAGAATTGACACAGATGATTCCCTTGTCAGCACACATCGAAGCGGTGCGGGAGATGAGGGTAGAATTGCCGTCCTGCTCATAATAATGATGGTTGGTAGACACATCATCGAAGCCATGATAGCCTAACGAAGAGTTGATGACATCCACGCCGCAACTGTCAGCATATTCAGCCGCAAAAGCCCAGTAATCCTCTTCTGCCAGACTCTCTGTGCGCTCATCTTCACAGCGCACCAGCAGATATTGAGCCTCTGGCGCCACTCCCACGAATCTTTCGGGTTCGTTGGCAGCCATCGTAGAAAGCACCATCGTTCCATGCTCCATCTCGGCGAAAATATTCTTGGATTGAGGAACAACAAAGTCCTTAATGCCCGCCAATCTGATATTATGCAGCGCCGGAATCTTATCCACATTCATGAATCCGCCGTCGAAGACAGCAATCATCATTCCTCTGCCCAAATGTCCGGTTCCATGCAGCCGCTTGCCGTTGAGCGACTGAATCTGCGCATCGGCAGCACCATATTCGCCTACTCCACCAGTCCAATCGTTCAATCCCCTGCGAACGCTACTTCTGATGCGCTGACTGACAGAATCGGGAGCAGAGAAAACCTTCATCTTCCGGGTGATGAAATCGAGACCATCCAGTTTCCGTAGTTCCTTCTCCTTATGAATGCGGACCAGCAGGGTATTGTTCCACTTGCTCTTGCCCACAATCTCGATACCTGCCTCGCTTACAGCCTGCTCATAAGCAGGAGCCACAGGCAAATCGGTAACATCGATGGGCAGATTCTGTCTCTTTCTGCGCTCTATGGAACGGGGAGAGAGAAAATCTGCAGGGCGACTTACCGAAAAAGGAGTGTGACTGAGGTCTTTGTCTCTGAGATAAAGACGATACATCATACACTTGCCTCCCGGATACGACACCATATCGGTTTCAGCGATGCGGGGCAACCGCATCAGTTGCTCAAAATTGCTAACCCTGTCTTCGCGAGCAAACAAAGAAAGAGCGGTCATTAAAAATGCATAAAGCATCAAATATTTTTTCATCATTATATCGGTAGTCCGGTTTGTTATTGTTGTTGCTGCAATATTTTTGTATTGCATTTATTAATCAGTTGAATTGTTTATTCTGAAGTGCAAAAGTACAGAAATTGTACGAAAACGCCAAAGGAAAAGGGAAGTTTTTATCATGAAATGCAAGTTTTTCTCATATATATAATAAGGTATCAGATATTTTTTGTACTTTTGCAGACAAGTAGCCGCTGCAATTGCATTCTGAAAGAAGCTGAGCGAGCGTCTATGAGGAAAAAACAGATATAAATGGAAAATAAACAAGCGACATTAGAATTAGGTACGAAGCCGGTGGGCAAGCTGCTCGTTCAGTACGCCCTGCCAGCGATGATTGCGATGACCGCATCCTCACTCTACAACATCGTAGACCGTGTATTCATCGGTCAGGGTGTGGGAGCCATGGCCATTTCAGGTCTCGCCATCACCTTCCCCTTCATGAACCTCACCGCCGCCTTCGGAGCCGGTGTGGGCGTAGGAGCGTCTACCGCCATCAGCGTGAAGTTGGGACAAAAAGATTATGCCACAGCGCAAAACATTCTGGGTAACACGATTTCACTGAATCTCATCATCGGTATCGGACTGAGCATCATCTGTCTGCTCTTCCTCGACCCTATCCTGAGATTCTTCGGAGCCAGCGACCAGACGCTCATCTATGCACATGAGTATATGGTTATCATCCTGCTGGGCAATGTGGTGAGCCACATGTATTTCGGCATGAACTCCCTGCTCAGGGTGGCAAGCAAGCCGAAGCAGGCGATGTACGCCACCATCTTCACGGTGGTAATGAACGTGATATTGGATGCGCTCTTCATCCTCGTCTTCAAATGGGGAATACAGGGAGCCGCCATCGCCACCATCCTATCGCAGCTGATGGCGCTGTGCTGGCAGTTCAAGCTCTTCAGCAACAAGAACGAGCTGCTCCACATGAAGAAAGGCATCTATAAACTGAAGAGAAAGCTCGTGGACAAAATCCTTTCCATCGGCATTTCGCCTTTCCTGATGAACGTGTGCGCCTGCATCATCGTCATCTTCATCAACAACCAGCTGGTGAAATTCGGAGGCGACCTCTCCGTGGGAGCTTACGGAATAGCCAACGGTATTGCGATGGTGTTCATCATGTTCGTGTTTGGTATTAACCAGGGAATGCAGCCTATTGCCGGCTACAACTATGGCGCCCAGAAACTGGACCGTCTGATGCGCGTCTTGAACCTGAGCATCATTGCTGCCACCGCCATCATGGTGGTAGGCTGGCTGATAGCGATGTTCCTGCCTTACTACTGCGCGAGAATGTTTACTACCGACAAGCATCTGATAGACCTGGGCATCAAGGCTATCAGAGTGGTGATGTTCTGCTTCCCGGTCATCGGATTCCAGATGGTTATCACCAACTTCTTCCAGTGCATCGGAAAGGTGAAGATCAGTATCTTCCTCTCCTTGTCGAGACAGTTGCTCATCCTTCTGCCGCTCCTGGCTTTTCTGCCGATGATATGGGACATTGATGGAGTATGGTACAGTATGCCTATCTCCGACTTCGCTGCCGCAGTCATCGCCGGAGTCGTAATGATGTGGTACATGAACAAGCTGAAAAGACAACACCAAGAACAGCTAAAAGTTAATAGTTAATAGCAGCTTTGCCGTTTAGCAAGATTGCCCTATAAACTATAAATTATAAACTATAAATTATGAATAAGATTATCATAAACGTAGGTCGCCAGATAGGGAGCGGCGGCCATATCATCGCCGAGAAGTTGGCGGAGGATTTCGGTTGCAAATGTTACGACCGTGAGCTGCTGAACCTTGCCGCCAAGGAGAGTGGATTCTCTGAGAAATTCTTCGAGCAGAACGATGAGCAGAAGGGATTCTTTAAGTCTCTCTTCCATACCCATCTGCCCTTCCTGAGCGATAACAATTTCTATCACAACGACTTCTCGCAGGAAGGTCTGTACAAGTTCCAGAGCGACGCCATCAGAAAGGCTGCCGATGAGGGCAACTGCGTGTTTGTGGGCAGAACCGCCGACTATGTGCTGCGTGATTACAAGAACGTGATCAACATCTTCATCACCGCCAATATCGACGACCGCATCAAGGCAGTATGCAAGCGAAAGAACATCGACAGAGCCAGCGCCCGCAAGTTTATCGAAAGCCACGAGGAGCAGCGCGCCTCTTACTACGATTACTATACAGGCAAGAAGTGGGGACACAGCGAGAGCTACGACCTCTGCATCAACAGCAGCCATCTGGGAATCGAAGAAACAGAGAAGTTTATCGCAGAATTTATCAGAAAGAAGTTCGGACTTAGTGATTAATTAGTAGTGATTAATTAGTAGTGATTAGTGATTAATTTTAGGGACATAAAATATTAAACATCATATAAATGAAGAAGATTATGCTTTTGGGCTCAGGCGAACTGGGCAAAGAATTTACCATCGCCGCAAAGCGAGCAGGACAGTACGTCATCGCTTGCGACAAGTATGACAATGCACCAGCCATGCAGGTAGCCGACGAGCGGGAAGTATTCTCGATGCTCGATGGCGACGCATTGACCGCAGTGGTAGAGAAACATCACCCAGACATCATCGTGCCTGAGATTGAAGCTATCCGCACCGAGCGACTCTTCGACTTCGAGAAGGACGGCATTCAGGTTGTGCCTTCTGCCCGTGCCGTAAACTACACCATGAACCGCCGTGCCATCCGCGACCTTGCCGCCAAGGAACTGGGTCTGCGAACCGCCAAGTATTTCTATGCCAAGACCTTCGAGGAGTTTAAGAATGCTGCCGATGAAATCGGTTTCCCATGCGTAGTGAAACCTCTGATGAGTTCAAGCGGCCATGGTCAGAGCTATGTTCACAACGATGATGAACTGAAGGAGGCTTACAAGGAGGCAATGGAAGAAGGTCGTGGCGACGTGAAGGAAGTAATCATCGAGGAATTTATCGACTTCGATTCTGAGTTCACCCTGCTCACCGTCACCCAGAAAGACGGTCCTACCCTCTTCTGTCCACCTATCGGCCACGTACAGAAGGGCGGCGACTACCGCGAGAGCTGGCAGCCATTCCAGATTCCAGAGGAGGCTTTGAAGAAGGCTGAGCACATTGCCGGCGAAGTAACCAAGGCATTGACTGGTGCCGGTCTCTGGGGCGTAGAGTTCTTCCTGAGCAAGCAGGGCGAGGTTATCTTCTCAGAGTTGAGTCCTCGTCCACATGATACAGGTATGGTAACCCTCGGTCACACCACCAACCTGAGCGAGTTTGAGCTCCACTTCCGTGCTGTGATGGGCTTGCCTATCGCCGGAATCCATCTGGAGCACATCGGCTGTTCTGCCGTCATTCTCTCGCCAGAGGAAAGCACCGAGCCATTAAACTACAATATGCTCGATGCCCTGAAAGAAGACCACACCCGCATCCGTATCTTCGGCAAGCCAGAGGCTCACGTAGGTCGCCGCATGGGCGTCGTACTCTGCTACGGCGAAAAGGGCGATGACCTCAACCAGCTTCGCGACAAGGCAAAGCGTCTGGCAAAGACTGTATTGGGAACCGACCCATACATGAAGAAATAGACATGAAAGAATTAGGAAGAATTATCACATTACCCAAGATATTCGACCCTAGAGGCAACCTGACAGTGGCAGAGGGAGAAACGCATATTCCCTTTGCCATTGCCCGTACCTACTGGACCTATGATGTTCCGGGCGGAGAAAGTCGCGGTGGCCATGCTCACAAGAAATGCCAGGAGTTCATCATAGCAGCCAGCGGTTCCTTTTCGGTAACACTGGATAATGGAGAACAGAAGAAGACCTATCATCTTAACCACCCTTGGGAGGGACTGTTCGTGGATGTCAATATCTGGCGAACACTGGATGATTTCTCTTCCGGCTCATTGTGTCTGGTTCTGGCTTCCCACAAGTTTGAGGAAGAAGACTACATACGCGAATATGACGAATATCTCAGATTCATCAGTTCATCACAAAGTCCTAATCTCTCAAAGACCGAGAATCAATAACGCTAAATATCATGTTTGAGATCAGAAAATACAACGATGCAGACAAGGAAGTCTGGAATGCTTTTGTAGACCAGTCACGCAACGCCACCTTCCTTCTCAACCGCTCGTACATGGATTATCACAGCGACCGTTTCACAGACCATTCTCTGATGATATGGAAGGACGGAAAACTATACGCCATACTTCCCGGCAACCAATCGGGAAAAACTTTTTATTCCCACCAAGGGCTAACTTATGGGAGTCTCCTTACAACCAGCAAGGCTTCGGCAAAGGATGTTTGCGACATATTCGTTGCCATCAACTCCTACCTGCAATCAGCAGGTTTCCAAAAAGTAGTCTATAAGGCAATACCCTGGATTTACCACCAAATACCATCAGAGGAAGATTTATACGCCATCGTCAAGGAATGCCATGCGCAACTGGCAATACGCAACATCGCCTCCGTCATCGACATGAGTCACCCTCTGAAATGGAGTCGCGACCGGCACTATGGAGCCAACAAGGCACGAACAGAGGGCATTATCGCCGAAGAAAGCAACGACTTTGCGGCGTTTTGGAAGATATTAGAAGATAACCTGATGCAGACCTATCAAGCCAAGCCCGTGCATACTTTGGAAGAAATGTTGCTGCTGAAATCAAGATTTCCAGAACAAATACGTCTTTATGTAGCCAAATTGGGAGAAGAAACCCTAGGCGGTTCGTTATTGTACATCACGCCACAGGTGGTTCATTCCCAGTACATATCAGCCACACCAAAAGGCAAGCACATGCATGCTATTGATGCGATATTCAGAAAGATTCTTCAAGAAGACTACAAGGACAGCAAATACTTAGATTTCGGTACTTCAAATGAAGAAGGAGGAAAGGTGCTCAACACCAGCCTCATCTATCAGAAAGAAGGTTTCGGAGGAAGAGGCGTGGTTTATGATACTTACGAATGGAGATTATAATAGTTGATAGTTTAAAGTTGATAGTTTATAGCAATCTTGCGAACGGCTAAGCCATATAAACTATCAACTTTTAACTATAAACTAAATCAGTATAACTGTCACACCACGAGCAGCTTGCGCACCCATAACCAGTGCCTGCTCGATATCAGCAGTCTTGGAAGGACCACTGATGAAAGTACCGAAATTGTACTTCGGATCCATCTCAATACGGGCATAAGCCTCATGCATATTGTTCACAATCTTCTCTTTTTCGAGGAATATCACAAGGTATTCCGAGATGAAAAGCACCGCTTTCTCCTTCATGGTCTGAGGAATCCAGACGCAGCCATTCTCGGCAACACCCACTTCACCACGAACAATACCCACATCAGTACCATTCAGGTCATTAGCCTCAGCCACCGTATCAGGATTCTTCTGGGCAATCGTGATTTCTGGCAGATGAGAAGCAAAGACCTTGGCTTCCGGATAAGCCTTCTTCACCAGCTCATCCAGACTCTCACCCTCCTTCGCCTCTATCACATGGGCACCTACCGATTCCGTCATCTCAATAAACTGTTTCAGCGTATCCTCATACTGGATACCCTTCACATCTACGGCAGGCATATCGAATTGAACATGCGTATTCTTACGCAACTTGTTCAGGAAATCTTCTTTCTTCATTTTACTTTTCCCTCCTTCCATAATTGATGAAAACTCTTCTTGGCAAACTCAGGCATAGCGTGACCGATGCCCCAGGCATTCCAATTGCTGAAGTGCGTGCAGCATTCAGGAATCAGATTGGCGAGCGGCGCAAACTTCAGGGCTGTGATGTAGAGCGCAGGACGGTCGAAGAGATACTTCATACCATTCGACATCGCCTTCTTCACAGGATCTGCCTTGCCCAACTTCTCCAGACTCTGGCGCCATACGTAAATCTGCGAACCCGGTCCTACCTTGGAAGGACAGACATTGTCGCAAGACAGGCACAAGGTGCAGGCAGAAACATTGTCGCTGTACTTCTGAGGATTCTTCAGCATACCCAGGTTCACACCAATAGGACCCGGAATAAAATAGGTGTAACTGTAACCGCCTGAACGACGATAAACCGGACAGGTATTCATGCAGGCACCACAGCGCATACACTTCAACGTCTGCCAGTGGTCCTTATCAGCAAGAATATCGCTTCTGCCGTTATCCACCAATACTACATGCATCTCGGCACCCGGACGAGCCTGGCGGAAATGAGAAGTGAAGGCGGTGGTAGGCTGACCGGTTCCGCAGCGACAAAGCAGGCGCTGGAACACAGCCAATGACTTATAATCAGGAACCAGTTTCTCAATACCCATCGCTACGATATGGAGCTTAGGCATGGAAGTAGTCATATCCGCATTACCCTCGTTGGTGCAAACCACGCAATCGCCGGTAGCAGCCACACCGAAGTTACATCCGGTCATACCTGCTCCAGCTTCCATAAACTGGTCGCGGAGATGATGACGGGCACAGCGGGTCAGGTAAGTAGGATCGTAGTTGCCGATTTCCTTGGAGATACCCTTCTCCTCGAACATCTTACCTACCTCCTCACGCTTCAGGTGGATGGCAGGCATCACGATATGGCTAGGCTTCTGATGCAAGAGCTGGATGATGCGCTCACCCAGGTCGGTCTCTACCACGTCAATGCCGTGCTGCTCCAGATAAGGATTCATCTCGCACTCCTCGGTGAGCATCGACTTCGACTTCACCATCTTCTTCACGTTATGGTCTTTCAGAATACCGAGCACAATCTCATTGAATTCCTGCGCATCCTTTGCCCAGTGAACCTTTACCCCGCGGCTCTCCAGATTCTTGGAAAACATATCGAGGTAATCGGCAAGATGGGTGATGGTGTGCATCTTGATTTCAGACGCATGCTCACGGAGATCTTCCCACTCAGGAAGTTCCTGCGCCATTTTATCTCTCTTCTGACGAACAGACCAGAAGGTAGCGTCGTGCCAGGTGGTCTTCTCTACGTTCTGCGTAAACTTCGCAGCTCTTTTGGAATGTTCTGTACTCATAGTCCTGCAGCTAATATTTGAACAACATGAATAAACTTGATCGGCATCTTCTCTTTCTTGGCGATTCCCGCCATGTGCATCAGGCAGGAAGAATCCGGACCCGTTACATACTCGGCACCTGTAGCCATGTGGCGCTTGATCTTGTCCTCGCCCATACGGGTAGAAACGGCAGGTTCCTCAATAGAGAACATACCGCCGAATCCGCAGCACTCATCCTTGCGCTCCGGTTCGTGGATGGTAATGCCTTCCACCATATTTAATAAGTCAATGATTTTGTTGAACGGCTTGATGTGGCGCTCAGAAGGAGATGACAATCCCAGTTCGCGCACACCATGGCAACTGTTGTGTACACTCACCACATGCGGGAACTTGCCCGGCACATGATCCACCTTCAGCACATCGTGAAGGAACTCCACAACATCCATGATTTTCTTTGAGGAAATACACTCGTGCTTACCCTCAAAGATTTTAGGATAATACACCTTTACGTAAGCAGCACATGAGGCAGAGGGAGCTACGATATAATCGTAATCCTTGAACAGCTCATCAAATGTCTCTATGACCTTCTCCGACTTGTACTGAAAACCGGCATTAGCCATTGGCTGGCCGCAGCAAGTCTGTTTTTCGGGATAACCCACGTCTAGTCCATAATGCTTAAGCAACTTGTATGTAGCCACACCCGCTTCAGGGTAAAGGGCATCCACATAACAAGGGACGAATAATCCGACTTTCATTGTTGTTATATTTATCTTGTTTTCTATTTGTTTATTCTTTTTCTACATGACTAAAAGCCGCTGCAAAAGTAACAAAAAAATAGTAAAAATAAAAGATTTTATGGAAGAAATTATGAGAATTGATGTTATTTAACTGTAAAGAATTGCAGAAAATTTGGAATAATCAAATAAATAGCGTAACTTTGCATCTAGAAATAGCGTGTCTACCATTTGTGAACTAAGCCAAATGCAGTTTAGTTGCTAAAAACATAAATAACAAGACATATAAAGAACAAACTTATAGTTATATTTAATGATGAAGAAACAGCTTAAGAAAGTCCTCGTTCTGGGTTCCGGTGCTTTGAAGATCGGCCAGGCAGGTGAGTTTGACTATTCCGGTTCGCAGGCTCTCAAGGCTTTGCGCGAGGAGGGTATTAGTTCCGTCCTCATTAATCCAAACGTTGCTACAATTCAGACAAGTGAAGGTATTGCTGACAAGGTTTATTTCTTGCCGGTGACACCTTTTTTTGTAACTGAAATTATCAAGAAGGAGCGCCCTGACGGCATCATGCTGGCTTGGGGTGGCCAGACGGGTTTGAACGTTGGTACAGAACTTTACCTCAACGGTGTGCTCAAGGTGTACGGTGTGGATGTGTTGGGTACTTCGGTAGAGGCTATCATGAACACGGAAGACCGCGACCTCTTCGTAAAGGAGCTTAACAAGGTTGACCTCAAGGTTCCAGTAAGCCACGCTTGCGAGAACATGGAGGAGGCTGTGGCTGCGGCACGCAACATCGGCTACCCTATCATGATCCGTTCTGCCTACGCGCTGGGTGGTCTCGGTTCTGGTGTCTGCAAGACCGAAGAGGAGTTCAAGGAGATTGCTGAATCTGCCTTCACTTTCGCACCTCAGGTACTCGTTGAAGAGAGCCTGAAGGGATGGAAGGAGATTGAGTTTGAGTGCATCCGTGATGCGAACGACCGTTGCTTCACCGTTGCCTCTATGGAAAACTTCGACCCACTCGGAATCCATACAGGTGAGTCTATCGTTGTGGCTCCAACCTGTTCTCTCACCGACGAGCAGGTGAAGATGTTGCAGGACATCGCCGTGAAGTGCGTCCGTCACCTCAACATCGTGGGTGAGTGCAACATCCAGTATGCTTTCAATGCTGAGACCAACGACTATCGTATCATCGAGATCAATGCTCGCTTGAGCCGTTCTTCTGCCCTCGCATCTAAGGCTACCGGTTATCCGCTCGCCTTCGTTGCAGCCAAGATTGCCCTCGGTTATACGCTCGACCAGATTGGCGAGATGGGTACTCCTAACTCAGCTTATGTGGCTCCATCACTCGACTATATGATCTGTAAGATTCCTCGTTGGGACCTTACCAAGTTTGTCGGTGTAAGCCGCAAGATTGGTTCTTCCATGAAGTCTGTAGGCGAAATCATGTCTATCGGCCGTTCTTTCGAGGAGATGCTCCAGAAGGGTCTCCGTATGATTGGTCAGGGAATGCACGGTTTCGTAGGCAACGACCACACCAAGTTTGATAACCTGGATGAGGAACTTTCCAACCCTACCGACCTCCGTATCTTCGCCATCGCCCAGGCTCTGGAGGAAGGTTACACCATCGAGCGCATCGAGGAGTTGACCAAGATTGATCCTTGGTTCATCGAGCGCATGAAGAATATCGTAGATTACAAGCACAAGCTTTCTGAATATAATACGCTGGAGGAGATTCCAGCCGAGGTATTGCGCGAGGCTAAGGTATTGGGCTTCTCTGACTTCCAGATTGGCCGCTTCGTATTGAAGACTCAGAACACCAATATGGAGAAGGAGGTACTGGCAGTTCGCGCCCTGCGTAAGAAGTTGAACATTCTGCCAGCCGTAAAGCGCATCCCTACTGTGGCAAGCGAGCATCCTGACCTCACCAACTATCTCTACATGACTTACGCCGTAGAGGGTTACGACATCAACTACTACAAGAACGAGAAGTCTGTCATCGTTCTCGGTTCGGGTGCTTACCGCATCGGTTCTTCTGTAGAGTTCGACTGGTGTTCAGTAAACGCCATCAATACAGCCCGCAAGTTGGGTTACAAGTCAATCATGATCAACTACAACCCGGAGACCGTATCTACCGACTACGATATGTGCGACCGTCTCTACTTCGATGAGCTTTCATTCGAGCGTGTACTCGATGTCATCGACCTGGAGTCACCACGTGGCGTGATAGTTTCTGTAGGTGGTCAGATTCCAAACAACCTGGCTATGAAGCTTCATCGCCAGTCTGTGCCAATCCTGGGTACATCTCCTGTCAACATCGACCGTGCTGAGAACCGCGGTAAGTTCTCTGCCATGCTCGATAAGTTGGGTATCGACCAGCCTAAGTGGAGCGCCCTCACCTCTATGGAGGATGTTCAGAAGTTCATCGACGAGGTAGGCTATCCTGTTCTCGTTCGTCCATCTTACGTTCTTTCCGGTGCAGCCATGAACGTTTGCCACGATGATGAGGAGTTGCGTCGCTTCCTGGAGGCAGCTTCTGAGGTTTCTAAGGAATACCCAGTAGTTATCTCCCAGTTCATGACAGAGACCAACGAGATTGAGTTCGACGGTGTGGCTCAGAATGGTGAGATTGTAGAGTATGGTATTTCAGAGCACGTAGAGTATGCAGGTGTTCACTCCGGCGACGCTACCATGACCTTCCCTGCTCAGCAGATTTCCTTCGCTACAGCCCGTCAGATCAAGAAGATTTCACGTGCCATCGCCAAGGAACTCAACATCTCGGGTCCTTTCAATATCCAGTACCTGGCTAAGGGTCGCGATGTAAAGGTAATCGAGTGTAATCTCCGTGCATCCCGTTCATTCCCATTCGTGAGCAAGGTATTGAAGCGCAACTTCATCGAGACTGCTACCCGCATCATGCTCGATGCTCCATATCAGAAACCGGATAAGTCTGCTTTCGATATCGACCGTATGGGTGTGAAGGCTTCACAATTCTCATTCGCCCGTTTGCAGAACGCTGACCCAGTTTTGGGTGTGGATATGAGTTCTACCGGTGAGGTAGGCTGTATGGGTGATACTTTCGAGGAGGCATTGCTCAACTCGTTGATTGCTACCGGCTACAAGATTCCTTCAAAGGACAAGGGCATTATGCTTTCAAGCGGTGGTGCCAAGGAGAAGGCTTCTCTGCTCGACGCAGCACAGGCTTTGGTAAAGAACGGTTACACCATCTACGCTACAGCCGGTACGGCGAAGTTCCTCAACGAGAACAACGTGAAGGCTACAGCCGTAGGATGGCCTGATGAGGACCACAAGGATCTTCCTAACGTGATGCAGATGATTGCCGACCACAAATTCGACCTCATCGTCAACATCCCTAAGAATTACACCAAGCGTGAGTTGACCAATGGTTACAGAATCCGTCGTGGCGCCATCGACCACAACATTCCTCTGATCACCAATGCCCGTCTGGCTTCCGCCTTCATCGAGGCATTCTGCACATTGAGCCAGGATCAGCTGCAGATTAAGAGCTGGCAGGAGTACGAGTAATCGCACGCGGGAATAATTTTTATCTCACGCGGGAATAATTTTTCTCACGCGGGAATAATTTTTCTCACGCAGATTACGCAGATTTATACGAATACGCCCTGAAAGGGCAGAAGCTCCTAGCCCAGGGCAACACCCTGGGTTAGATAACAATCAGCAAAGTCGCCCTGTAAGGGCAAAAGCTTTATATATTGCTAGGTATTTTAAAGCTTTTGCCCTTACAGGGCGTCTTGTTTGCGCCATAAGGTTACCCAGGGCGCTGCCCTGGGCTAGGAGCTTCTGCCCTTTCAGGGCGTGCTGCCAAAAACTTGCTTCTGTCCTTTCCCTTCAACAGATGACCGTTGGTGCAGGGCAGCAACCTTACAGGGCTTTTTTATTCCCGGCAATGAGAAAAAGAAGCAGAAATGATGGCTATCTCATTATTTTATTGTACCTTTGCAAACAGAAATAAGAATAAAACATGATAGTTTGTATAGCAGAGAAACCGAGTGTGGCTAAGGATATCGCCCGAATCATCGGGGCTACCACGGCACGCGACGGTTATATGGAAGGTAATGGTTACCAAGTAACATGGACCTTCGGCCACCTTTGTGAGCTGAAGGAACCGGATGATTATACTCCGATGTGGAAACATTGGAGCCTTTCGGCGTTGCCGATGATTCCACAGCGATTCGGTATCAAGCTCATCAACGATGAAGGCATCAAGAAGCAGTTTGCTACCATCGAGAAACTGATGCAGGCTGCCGACAGCATCATCAACTGCGGTGACGCCGGACAGGAAGGAGAGCTCATCCAGAGATGGGTGATGCAGAAGGCACAGGCGAAATGCCCCGTCAAGAGACTGTGGATTTCGTCCATGACCGATGAAGCCATCAAGCAGGGCTTCCAGGAACTGAAAGACCAGACCGAATACCAGTCACTCTATCTTGCCGGACTTTCCCGTGCCATCGGCGACTGGATTCTCGGTATGAACGCCACCCGACTTTATACATTGAAATACGGTCAGAACCGACAGGTGCTCAGCATCGGCCGGGTGCAGACCCCTACCCTTGCCCTCATCGTGAACCGACAGAAGGAAATCGACAACTTTGTTTCCGAACCTTACTGGGTACTCGCCACCATCTACCGCGACACCCAGTTTACCGCTACCAGCGGCAAGTTTACCAGCAAGGAGGAAGGCGAGAAGGCTTTCAGCACCATCGCCGGCAAACCCTTCACCGTTACCGATGTAAGCAAGAAGAAGGGAAACGAGGCGCCGCCTCATCTCTACGACCTCACCTCGCTGCAGGTGGATTGCAACAAGAAGTTTGCCTATTCAGCCGATATTACGCTGAAGCTCATCCAGAGTCTCTACGAGAAGAAGTATACCACTTATCCTCGTGTAGACACCCAGTTCCTGACCGACGATATCTATCCGAAATGTCCGCAGATTCTGAACGGAGTGAGTCAGGCAAAGATCATGAGTCAGCAGAAATACCTCCCGCTCATCCAGCAGCTCGCAACAATCAGCAAGAAATTGCCGAAGAGCAAGAAGGTTTTCGATAATAGCAAGGTAACCGACCACCACGCCATCATACCAACCGGTGTTCCGCCAACCGGACTCACCGATATGGAGGCAAACGTGTATGATCTCATCGCCAAGCGCTTTATCAGCGTGTTCTATCCGGACTGTAAATTCTCCACCACCACCGTTTTGGGCGAAGTCATCAACGAAGACGGACCGAAACCGGAGAAGATAGAGTTCAAGGTGAGCGGTAAGGAGATTCTCGAACCAGGCTGGCGAGTAGTCTATGCCAAGGATGTAAAGAATGCAGATGACGATGATGCTTCAGATAACGCCAACGGAAATGCAGACTCAGGTAATGGCGCCAAGAAGGAAGTAGTAGAAGAAAGAACCCTCCCATCCTTCACAAAAGGCGAATCGGGAGAACATCAGCCTACCCTGACGGAGAAATGGACCACGCCACCTAAGTATTATACCGAGGCAACCCTGCTCCGTGCGATGGAGACAGCCGGCAAATTCGTAGAAGACGAAGAACTTCGTGCTGCATTGAAGGAGAACGGAATCGGCCGACCATCCTCCCGTGCCGGCATCATCGAGACCCTCTTCAAGCGCCACTACATCCGTCGCCAGCGCAAGAATCTGATGGCAACCCCGACAGGCATCGAACTCATTGACACCATCCATGAGGAACTGCTGAAGAGTTGCGAACTGACCGGTATCTGGGAGAAGAAGCTCCGCGACATTGAGCACAAGACCTACGATCCTGCCGACTTCATCAACGGACTGAAAGAACAGATCAACAAGATAGTCATCGATGTGTTGTCAGACAACAGCAACCGGAGAGTGACCATCATGACAGAGGAAGACCTCAAGAAGAAACCGGCTGCCAAGAAAGCTCAAGCCAAGAAGATGCCAGCCAAGAAAAAGGATGAAGCTACAGCACAAAATGTAGATGCACAAAATGCAAATACGCAGAATGCAGCAGCACAGCCGGTTTCTGCTCCTCAGGCTCCAGCCGACCCAATGGTAGGCAAGCCATGCCCGCTCTGCGGCAAGGGCGTCATCATCAAGGGCAAGACCGCCTATGGCTGCAGCAACTGGAAGGCAGGCTGCCAATATCGTCAGCCATTCTCGCAGATGTAAATCAATATGAAACAAATAAGACTTTATCAAATCATAACAGCAATCAGCTGCTTCTTTCTGATAAGTTGCGGCATTGACCAGAACCTGAAGAAAGCAGACAAGCATCTTTCTTTAGGCGAATACTACGATGCAGCAACCCAATATAAAAAGGTATACACCAAAACGCCTACCAAAGAGCGGGCTGCCCGGGGCAAGGTGGCTCTGAAGATGGCACGCTGCTATGATAAAATCAACAGTACGCCGAAGGCATTGGCTGCCTACAGCAATGCCATCCGATACAAGCAGGCAGACCTCAACGACCGCCTGGCTTACGCCCGGCTTCTCCTGAAGAACGGAAGTTACAGACAGGCTGCCAAGGAATTCGAATTCCTGCTCGATTCCATGCCCGACAACATGCTGGTAAAGAACGGACTCGAATCGGCACAGAAAGCCCCAGTCTGGAAGAAGGAAGGAAGCCGGTACAAGGTAAAGCGGATGGATGTTTTCAACTCCCGAAGAGACGACTATTCGCCGATGTTCCTCAGCGATGACTACAGCCAGCTCTATTTCACCTCAACCCGCAACGAAGCCCAGGGCAGCGACCTGAACGGAGTGACGGGAACGAAATCTGCCGACATCTTCTTCTCTGAAAAGAACGACAAAGGCAAATGGAGCAAGCCGGAAGCCATCGGAACCGGTCTCAATACCGACTATGAAGAGGGCGCATGCTGCTTTACCCCAGACGGCAAGCAGATGTACCTCACCCAGTGTACCACCGATCCCACTTCGCCCCGCTTAGCCCAGATAGTAACCTCCAACCGCTCAGATGCAGCCTGGAGCAAGCCTACAAATCTGGAAATCAGCAAAGATACGCTCAGTTGTTTTGCACATCCAGCCATCTCCCCTGATGGCGAATGGCTCTATTTCGTATCAGATATGCCGGGCGGAAAGGGCGGTCTCGACATCTGGCGAGTGCGCATCACTCCTGCCGGACTGGGCGGTGTAGAGAACCTGGGCGAACCTATCAACACCCCAGGCGATGAGATGTTCCCTACCTTCCGTCCTAACGGCGACTTCTACTTCAGCAGCAACGGTCATGTAGGAATGGGCGGACTCGACATCTATATCGCCAAAGTGAATTCCATCACCCGGAAATATGAACTCACCCACCCCGGCTATCCGCTGAATACAGAAGCCGATGACTTCGGAATGACTTTCGAGGGTCTCCACAACCAGGGTTTCTTCTGCTCTAACAGAAAAGACGGAAGAGGCTACGATCATATCTACTCCTTCGAGAATCCGGAGATTGTTACCACAATGAAGGGATGGGTTTACGAGAAAGACGGTTATGAACTGCCTGCCGCAGAGGTGAGAATCGTAGGCAACGACGGAACGAACAGGAAACTATCCGTCAAGGGCGACGGTTCGTTTGTCCTCCCTATCAATCCGCATGTCGACTACCTGGTGATGGCATCCTGCAAAGGCTACCTCAACCACAAGGAAGAACTTCGGGTTGATTCGGCTAAAGAGAGTAAGGAATACGTGCTCCAGTTCCCGCTGGCTTCCATCACAGCCCCTGTACTCATCGACAACATCTTCTACGATTTCGACAAGGCAACCCTTACCGAAGCCAGTACAACAGCCCTCGACCAGCTGGTAACGCTGCTGAAAGAGAACCCGCACGTTACCATCGAACTCAGCGCCCATTGCGACTACAAGGGAAACAGCGAATATAACAAGCATCTGTCTCAGCGCCGCGCCCAATCGGTAGTAGACTATCTGATAAAACACGGCATAGAGAAAGAGCGCCTCACCCCTGTGGGCTACGGCAAGGAGAAGCCGAAGAATGTGCGCAAGAAACTTACCGAGAAGTATCCTTGGCTCAAGGAAGGCGATGTGCTCAGCGAAGAATTTATCCTGAAGCAGAGCAAGGAGCATCAGGCAATCTGCAACCAGCTGAACCGCCGAACCGAGTTCAAAGTGCTACGCACTACCTATAAATTGTTTTAGAAACCGATATCATAAGCATAGGTGCTCTACTGAAAAAGTAGCAGCACCTATTTGTTTTTCTATATTCAGCAATATTAAATCTTCGTTCAAAGACATTGAATGTCCGTTCAAAGTCATTGAATGTCCGTTCAAAGACACTGAACGGACATTCAAAAGCTTTGAACGGAGATTTCAAGAGCATAAAGATGATATTTATAGTAATAAAAAACTCTTTCTATTAGCACTAAAAACTATTCTGCTAATAGAAAGAGTTGATCATTCATACAATTGATATCAGGGAAGAAGCCTACTGACGTGCATCAGCCAGTTCATTATATCCCCAAACCATGATGAGGACAACGAAGCCAGCCAGCACCATCAGGAGATTCTGAGAGTGGGCGATGGAATCTGCCACATGCGTAAGGGCACGCGAACCGGAGAGGAGGAAATCTATCTTCATAGAGAAAAGCCATCCCTGAATCTGCTCCCATCCCTGACAGACCACCGCTATGATGATGCCTGCTGCCACACAGGCTGCCGTCCATAAATGTTCCAGGCGCTGGCGCTTAACCAGCGACATCGCAGTATCAGTTTCGGGTAAAGCCGGCAATGCCTGCATCACCCTGTCGGAGAATCCGTCATCAGGAATCTCAGACATCTGGCAATCGGAAAAGAACATCTGCAAGAGTTCTTCATCCTGAGGGTTCAACGGTTCCCCTTTCATGCTCTTCAACTTCTTATCATTTATCTTATCGGTCATAACCATTCTGTTTTAAGTAACTTGCAAGTTTCTGTTTTCCTCGAGAGAGATGCGACTTGATGGTACCTTGCGCCAATCCCGTCACCTCTGCAATCTTATCTATAGAGAGTCCATCCATCAGCTGCAGCGTGATGCATGTACGTTCATTTTCGCTCAATATCTGTAGTGCCTTGAGCAAATCCATCTTTAATCCGGCATGGGCGCCCTGTGCATTCTTACTGGAAACGGCAGGCGTATCGATGTCCTGCGTTTCCTTATGACTGCGGGTATAATCATACCATACATTATAGGCGATGCGGTAGAGCCAGGTGGAGAAAGAGGCTGTACCCCTGAACCCGGACAGATGGGTATAGGCCTTGACAAAGGTATCCTGAGCCAAGTCGTCACTCAGCTGCGCATCCCCCAGCGTCTGCCGCAGGAAGAACCCACGAATGGGTGACTGATACTTCCTGACCAGCAGGTCGAACGACTTGCGGTCATGAAGCATCACCACCTTCGTGACGAGAGAGATATCGGATAACTTTTCCACCATACATATATTAACTAATAATTGTTGTTCTTTTCCTTGTGACTTCCCCTCCTATTGAGAAGCCATGATATATTGAATGTCGGCTGCTAGACCGGAGTACCATTATAGCCCGTGCCCTGGTCGCCGTGACGGTTCTTCCACCAGTCCTTGATGGCAGGAAGCGAGCCGATAACGGTCTGACCGATGCCATAGAAGAAGACCAGGGCTCCGATGCCAGCCAGGAAATCAGCATCCCACCAGGCAAACATGGCGCACAAGCCGGCTCCCAGGAAGGCATTTCTCAATCCACGCTTTACCAGATACTCATCGCTCTGCTTGTCTATCGGACGGTCGCTTTCCGGAACATTGATGCCCTTCTCCATCGCCATCTCCGCCAGTTTCATCCGGTCGTTGTGTCTACGCATCAGATAACGGACGATGAGAAAGACGATAATCAAAGGGGCAAAGACGAACAACAAGCCGAAAATGATGCAGAAGACGATGATTAAAGCCAGCGCTCCGCCACCAAATACCGAACCGATGAAATCGAAAGGATCATCATAGTTCTCTAAACTGTATTTAGAATGAACAGACCTATTATCATTCTCATCATAATCATCATAGTTAGCCGAATCTGTACTGGTTGTATCAGAATAAGCCTCCAACGCCTCGTCGTCTTTATCCTTCGAAGCAGATGGCTGTGCGGCAGATGCAGGAGCAGCCTTGGAATCTACCTGTTGGGTAGTTGGATGATAACGATGTTTTGGAGCAGAAGACGCCAAAGACACTTGGGTGGCTCCGATGCTCATAACGAGCGCTAATGCCAATATTGCTTTCTTCATATCATTATTTTTTATTGTTTTACCTTGTTATTTGAAAAATTTCTGCTTCTTAGACGCATCTCTTCGCGATTTAGTTGCAAAGAAACGAAAAATTTCTTATTTTTGCAAACAAATTAAAGAAAAAGAAACAGAATGAAGACATTACCTGAAGATTTCAGAACATATACGCAGGTACTGATGGGCGAAAAGCTGTATCAGCGTCTGGAGCATGCTATCCTTGAAGAGGAGGCACCAACCAGTATCCGCATCAATCCTTTTAAATGCAAGGATGCTGATGGCGAACCGATTCCTTGGTGTCCGGAAACCGGCCGTTATCTCTCTACCCGTCCCGGATTCACCTTCGATCCGCTGCTGCATGCCGGCTTATATTATGTACAGGAAGCCTCATCCATGTTTGTTGATATGGCTATCCGACAGTATGTAAAAGAACCGGTGATGATGCTGGATCTCTGTGCTGCCCCTGGCGGAAAGTCGACTGCCGTAAGGGCTGCCTTGCCGGAAGGGAGTCTGCTCTTCAGCAACGAACCGATGCGCACCCGCTCACAGATTCTTGCCGAGAACGTACAGAAGTTCGGTCATCCGGATATGATTGTTACCAACAACTATCCCCGCGATTACAAGAAATCTAAGTTGCAGTTTGATGTGATTCTTACCGATGTTCCCTGCTCCGGCGAAGGAATGTTCCGCAAAGATGAAGGGGCTATCGGCGAATGGAGTACCCAGAATGTGAACAACTGCTGGCAGCTACAGCGCGAAATCGTATCGGATATCTGGAACTGTCTGAAGCCAGGCGGTATCCTGATATACTCTACCTGCACCTTCAATGCGCACGAAGATGAGGAGAACGTGGACTGGATATGCAAAGAACTTGGCGCTGAAGTGATGGCACTGGAGGGTGTAGAAGATGCATGGAACATCATCCGCAACCTCACGGGCAGCGACTTCCCTGTTTACCGATTTATTCCTGGCGTTTCGCGAGGCGAAGGTCTGTTTATGGCGATTCTGAAGAAAGAGGGCGAATGGGAAGCCGGTTCTTCAGCCAAGGAGAACAGGAAGGATAAGAAGAAGAAAGACAAGAAGGTGGCTAAAGGAAAGGGACCGGAGATTCCGGACGGCTGGCTGAAGGCTGATACGGAATGGATGCCTGCAGAGAGCAACGAGACGGTTTACGCCATTCCGAGCAGATGGAAAGACATCTACGACCAGGCTGAAAAGAACCTGAAGGTGCTGCATGCAGGTGTGAAACTGGGAACAGACAAGGGAAAGGGTCTCATTCCCGACCAGGCTCTCGCTCTCTCTACGATGCTCAACAAAGATCACTTCCCACAGGTGGAGTTATCCTACGAAGATGCCATCCGCTACCTTCGCAAGGAGGCTGTGAATCTGCCTGCCGATACGCCTAAGGGTTATGTTCTGATAACCTACAGACAGGTTCCGATAGGCTGGGAAAAGAACATTGGCAACCGTGCCAACAACCTCTATCCGCAGGAGTGGAAGATCAAGAGCAGCCACGGGACGGGAGAGCTGTTTATAGTTAATAGTTTACAGCAAGAATGAATAATTCAACATTTAACATTTAACACTTAACATTAAAATAAAAAAAATGCTCAGCATCATCGCCTGTATATCAAAAGTGCATAGAGCTATCGGGTACAAGAACCGGTTGCTCTACGCCATCCCATCGGACATGACCCGATTTCGTATGCTCACAACCGGACATACAATCATCATGGGCAGGAAGACATTTGAGTCGCTGCCGAACGGAGCCTTGCCCAACCGCCGTAATATTGTTATCTCGAAGACAAGAGAGCAGATAACAGGGTGCGAAGTATACACCTCTCTGGAAGAAGCGCTGGCAGCAAGGAAAGAAGAGGTTGGAAGCAAAGAAGCTTCAGATGAATGTTTCATCATCGGAGGAGCCAGCATATATGAACAGGCTTTGCCTTTTGCAGACAAGCTTTATCTCACAATCGTAGAAAAGGAACCTGAACATGCCGATACCTTCTTTCCGGAAATCAATCCGGCAGAATGGGAAGTGACAGAAAAAGAAATGAGGAATGAAAACGGCTTACCGTTCACATTCCTCACCCTTTATAGAAGGCAGTAATCCCGCAGGGAGCTACTGCTTTTTTTTCTTTTTATATCTTATTTCTCTGCTGCAGCCTCCTCATCAGTTTCCTCTTCAACATCGTTGAAACTCTTGAGATCCTGCATAGAAAGCTGACGGTTGATAGATGCATTGAAAGAGATGATGGTCTCGCTGCGAGACAATCCCAGTGGCTGCAACTTGTCGTGGATGATTTCCAGGAGATGGTGGTTGTTCAGCGCGTAAATCTTGATAAACATATCAAAGCCGCCTGTAGTATAGTGACACTCTACAACCTCAGGAATCTTCTTCAACTCCTCTACAACCTGATCAAACTTCTCAGGCTCCTTCAGATAGAGTCCCATATAAGCACAAGTTTCGTAACCTATCTTTTCTGGGTCAATGATGAATTGTGAACCCTTGATGATACCAAGATTTGTAAGTTTAGCAACACGCTGATGAATGGCAGCACCGCTCACGTTGCAAGCGCGTGCCACTTCCAAAAATGGAATACGGGCATCCTGAGAAATCAGCTTCAGAATCTGCCTATCTAATGAATCTAAAATTTGTTTTGACATAATACTAATAATTTGCTTGCAAAGATAATACAAAAAATTAATAAAAGCAATTTTTTAAGAGAAAAACATGATAAATTAATATTATTTTCCTTTTTCTGTGGCAGAATAACTGATTTTTAGTGCTTTTGCCTGGCGCAAAGCCTGCTTTACGTCGGTTATCACACCCATCTTGGTTTCCTGATCTGCTTTGATTGATACAGTCATCAGCTTCTGGTCTTCCGGCGACATACGCTTCTTTTCTGCCGAAATGTAATCCATCACTTCGGGAGCCGAAGCAAACTTATCATTCAACTGAATCTGGGTACCGGTACCATACTTTGCCTGCATCTCTTTGGTTGGCTTACCTATATAAATATGGCTCACCGCCGATTTCTTGGTCAGGCGGGTGAGTTCCTTACCTTGTGGCAAACGGCAGTCTACCTTCAAGGTAACCTGGCGCATGTGGGTAACAATCATAAAGAAGAACAGTACGGAGAAAATGAGGTCTGGCAGAGAAGATGTATTCAACCCTGGCACTTCATGCGATTTCTTATGAAAATTCATCATTGTTTACCTCCTTTCTGCTGTTCTGTAGCTGTTTCTGTCGAATTTTCTTCCCCTTGCTTTTCTTCAGCATTGACATCAACACGCTGGTCGGCATGAGTCATTGCGTTGGCATACGACTCTGTGATGCGCTGCGGACAGATGTTGCGCACCTGTTCTTTCTGGTCATTGTTCAAGAGGGCATAATCCCTGTGATATTTCTTCTGGGCTGTTTCGTTGCGTAGCTGGCTATATGCTTCCATCAGCTGATTCTGCATCTGGAAATAGAGATTATAGTCGGCATCGCGGTCACTCTCGATAGAGATGAGATGTTTCTTGCCCAGGCGGTGTACAAAGCGGATGGTTTCTTCCTTGAGCAGGCTCACCTGCATCGGCTTACCGTTGACCAAAAGCGTATCGCCAGCCGTCAGGCGCAGCTCCATGAGGTTAGCCTTGTCTACCACCGACTGCTGCTGTTCCTTCTTCTGCGGTTCAGGTGAAGGGAGTTGGCGCAACAGTCCCTTATCCACATCCATCGATGTGGTGACAAGGAAGAATATCAACAGCATGAACGAGATGTCGGCTGTAGATGTGGTATTCAGTCCAGGGGTTTCGTGTTGCTTCCTTCTAATCAGCATATTTAATCCTTATTTATAGAATAGAGAGCCCAAAGCACTCTCTTTAGTTTTTCTTCCGAATATAACGTGTGGCACCGAAACAGACGGCACCGATTCCTGCCACCAGCATCAGGAGCGATGTGATGACAAACATATCAGAAAGCTTGAGCCAGAGCCAGTCGGCATAATTCTCGCCATTGATGAGCATCGGAGCAGAACCGCCCAAAAAGAAGGTAAGCAGCAAAACTGCCAAAGTTCCGATCCATGTGATGCGGAAGATGCGGCGCACGGGAATGCCATTCACTACAGCCTCCGACTTGCTGCTGCGATAATCTCTGATCATCGAAAAGACTGCCAGACCTGTACCTCCTATCAGGAAGAGCCACATCAGCAGGATGAGCACATCGGTAAAGAGAGGCGCATTAAAGTCGGGGTTCTCTTCGAAAGGCAAATCGTAGCCTACCAAAAAGAACAGACCGAAAACCAGCACCGCCAGTCCTATCATGATATAGAACACCTGCTGCGATATCTTTTCGGCCGACTTCGTCTTCTGCTTTGAAAATTGAAATTTAACCATTTCTCTCTTCGTTTATTTATTCTTGGCAATAATATCCATTAAAGTAACCGCCGACTCCTCCATCTGGCTTGTCAGGTGCTCCACCTTTGAAAGGATGTAGTTATAGAAAACCTGAAGGATGAGGGCTACGATGATACCGAAGATGGTAGTGATGAGCGCCACTTTCATACCCGAAGCAACGATAGTAGGACTGATATCGCCCGCCTGCTGAATCTGGTCGAACGACATGACCATACCGATCACGGTTCCGAGGAATCCGAGCGATGGCGCCATAGCGATAAAGAGTTTGATCCAAGAGCAGCCCTTCTCCAGGTTAGCCGCCTGAACGGTACCATATCCGCTTACCGAGCGCTCGATGTCATCAAGACTCTCGCTCATATGCATCAAACCCTGGTAGCAGATAGAAGCCACCGGTCCGCGGGTATTCCGGCAGAGCGTCTTAGCCCCTTCTACATCTCCCGCCGACACCTTCTGGTCGATATCCTGCATCAACTTCTTGGCGTTGATTTCAGAAAGACTCAGATAGATGATGCGCTCGATACAGAAAGCCATACCTACGATGAGGGCGATGGCAACGAGAGACATAAATCCCGCATTACCCTCTATAAACTTTGTCTTAAGAGCTTGATGAAATCCCATGTTCTCTTCTTGAGCCATCATAGGCAGAGAACACATCCATGTGAAAACCAATATTGCAAAACGTGCAATAGCTGTATTTTTCTTCATATACCTTATTATATATATAAAAGCGGAAAGAGGGGGATTCGAACCCCCGAACCGGTTTTGCCGGTTACACGCTTTCCAGGCGTGCCTCTTCAGCCACTCGAGCACCTTTCCATATTCCGAAGAACTCTTCTTAATCGCCGCAACATGCTGCCGCAACAATTTCGAAGTGCAAAATTATTGCTTTTCCTCCGAAATACCATAACTTTCATTGTTTTTTTATGTTTATTTAAGGAGTTTTGAACGCTTACGTCCTATACTTGCGATACGGATAACGGAAAAACCCGCTCTGCATTGAGATTGGTCTGTCGGGCAAACTCCTCTTCGCTTATGCCATAAGCCTTGGCGAGCGTCTTCATCACTTCTACTACGAAAGCACTCTCGTTACGCTTGCCGCGATAAGGAACAGGCGCCATATACGGACTGTCGGTCTCCAGAACGATGCGATCCAGAGGAACTACAGCAGGCAGGTCTTCTCTGAGATGGCTGCTCTTGAAAGTAGATACGCCACCGACGCCCAATACAAACTTATCGAAGGAGAGCAGTTCTTCGGCTTCCTTCTGATTGCCCGTAAAGCAATGGAAGACGCCACCCGGCAGTTCTTTCTCATACTTTCTGAGCAGATGCACCATCTCGTTCTGCGCCTTGCGGCAATGAATCATCAGCGGGAGCTGGGTTTCTACCGACCATTTTACCTGTTCCTCGAAAGCCTCGAGCTGCTCGTTTTCGAACTCACGGCTCCAGTAATAATCAAGTCCTACCTCTCCGATAGCAATCAAGTCAGAAAACTGAGGAGAACCACCCTCCTGACAGGCATTACCGGTCATGCGATGCTCCTCCAGTATCTTCCGGAGTTCAGCCAGCTGTTCCTTCCAGTCAGCCTTCACCTCTTCAGGATGCAGACCAATCATCGGATAAGCATAGCCCGGATATTCCTTGCTCAATGCCAGGACCGCGTGTGTGGTCTTCACATCGATGGCAGGCAAGAACACCTTGCCTACCCCCGCTTCCTTGGCACGGGCGAAAGCCTCCGCCCTATCCTCATCAAATTCTTCCGCATCGAAATGCGTATGTGTATCTATTACTTTGAACATTGCCCTATCAACTGTCAACTATAAACTATTAACTATCAACTAGTACTGGCGCTTCATCATTTTCTGAGCATACTTTGCCAATTCCTCCTTACGCTCAGCAGGCACATTCACGGCATCCAGATACTTCTTGCTCTGCTCGAAATAATAAGCAATCTTATCCTGCGCCATTTTGTCGATACCTATCTCGTTGTATAGACGGGTAACGGCAGCCACCTTCTCCTTGCGGTCGAACTCCTCGGCATCCACCCACTTCTGCAGTTCTGCACGCTGAGCGTCGTTGGCATGGTTGAAGGCATTGATGAGCATGTAAGTCTTCTTGTTGGATGTGATATCGCCACCAATCTCCTTACCGAACACCTTGGTATCGCCGTAAACATCGAGGTAATCATCCTGCAACTGGAACGCCAATCCTATCTGCTCGCCAAACTTATACAGGTTCTCTGCATCCTCATCAGAAGCATCAGCAAGGATAGCACCCATCTTCAAGGCACAAGCCAGGAGAACGCTGGTCTTGAGGCGGATCATCTCGATATATTCCTCCTCCTTCACATCGTTACGGTTTTCAAACTCCATATCAAACTGCTGACCTTCACCAATTTCCAGAGCAGTGGTCGTAAAGAGTTTCAACACCTTGGCAAGATGCTTTTCATCACATTGTGCCATACGTTCATAAGCCAGAACGAGCATGCTGTCGCCCGAGAGGATTGCCGTATTGGCATCCCATTTCTTATGAACCGTTTCATGACCGCGACGCAAATCAGCATTGTCCATCAGGTCATCATGCAGCAAAGTATAGTTATGATAAGTTTCCAGGGCAACGGCATTCATCAGAATCTTCTCAGGATTTTCCTTGAAAAGATTGTAGCCCAGAAGCATGAGCGTAGGACGAATACGCTTGCCACCCATAGAAAGAACGTATCTGATAGGCTCATAAAGAGACTTTGGCTTTCTTTCGTAAGGCAAATTAGCCAGAAACTCATTTACCATGCTTAAAATTTCATCTGCTGTCTTCATAATAATGTATAATTTATAATGTGTAATTTACAATGAACAATTTATAATTTATAGCTGGAACACTACCGGGATGGCAATCATCGTGCGACAGACCTTGCCTTTATCGATGCCCGGTTTCCACTTCGGCATCATCTTCATCACCCTCAAAGCCTCGTTGTCGAGCAATGGATCTACCGAAGTGCTTACCTTGATATTGGCAACACTTCCATCCTTGTTTACGATAAAGGATACCACTACGGTTCCCTGAATCTTACTCTTCTGGGCAGCTACAGGGTACTTCAGGTTCTTGGTAAGCCACTGCATGAAGGCAGACCAGCCACCAGGAAACTGCGGTATCTTCTGCACGACGGTCAGTTTGATAGGAGCCTCAGCTCCCGGATTCTCAATGGGAGTTTCAGGAACCGCTTCCTTCACCTCTGCTCCATCCACTACACCCGAGCCGTCGCCGATAACCAGTTCGCTGGTTGTAGAACTGATTTTCTGCGGTGCCTTCTGAGTCTGTTGCTCGGCAGCCTTCACTTCCTGAGTAATTGACTTAGAAGCAGGAGCCGAAACAGCCTCTGCACTCACCATATCTTTCAGGTCGGGACGAGCCGACATTTCCAGATCCTGTGAGAGATCTTCCATCGATTCCGACAAGTCATCATCTCCCTGCGGACCTCTCTGATATTGGAGTCCTACGAAGATGAAAGTAAAAGCCAGCAGCAACCCTAGCAGGAAAAATGTAACCCGCTTATCTTCCAGTTGTGCGCTATTTGATTTCTTAATTTCCACAATAAAAACCGTTTAAAATCGTTATTTCCTACGAAAACATTGCAAAATTACTTCTTATTATTGAAAAAAGCAGTATCTTTGCCAAAGAATTAGAAAATTTAAATGAAAAAATATGTAATTTCCGCAATATTGACGCTTTTTGCGACAATTATTGATGCTCAAGAGAGCCAAACGGGGTATAATTTCCTTCGCTTGCCGGTGAGTGCTCATGCAGCTGCTCTGGGTGGCGACAACATCACCTTGATAGAAGATGATGAGGCACTCATATTCCATAATCCGGCTCTCCTGTCATCAGTAAACGACAAGACGGTCAATCTCAATTATATGAACTATATGTCGGGGGTGAACACTGCCTCGGCTAGTTTCAACCGTATTGTCAACGACAAGGCTTCGTGGGCTGTTTCGGCTCAGCTTGTTGACTACGGCAAGATGAAAGAGACGGATGAGAACAACATCCAGATGGGTGAGTTCTCTGCAAAGGATATTGCCATTGCGGGTTACTTCTCTTATATGCTCGGTGAGAAATTCGCGGGTGGTATTGCCGCCAAATTCATCACTTCGTATATTGGCGATTACAATTCTATCGCTGTGGGAGTGGATCTGGGTATCAACTATTACGACCCGGAAACGGAATGGTCGGTTTCATGCGTGGCAAAGAATCTGGGTGGACAGCTGAAAGCTTACGACAATGAATATGAGAAGATGCCGATCGACCTGCAGTTGGGTGTGACGAAACGCTTCGCCAACGCACCGTTCAGGGTATCAGCCACACTGGTCAACCTGAACCATTGGGACAGCAGTCTTCGTGATCATGCCGTAGTAGGTGCCGACATTCTACTTTCAGAAAGCCTGTGGATAGGTGCCGGCTACAACTTCCGGAGAGCCAACGAGATGAAAATCAGCACCTCAGAAGATGAGGAAAGCAGTCATGGAGCCGGTTTCTCTGTGGGTGGCGGTATCAACCTGGAGCGCTTCCATCTGAACGTTGCCTACGGCAAATATCACGTCAGCAGCAGCAGCCTCATGCTGAACGTAAGTTACAGATTATAAATTGTACATTATAAATTATACATTAAAGTTAGTTCGAAATTATGAAGAAAATAACAATAGCAATAGACGGATACTCTTCTTGCGGTAAGAGTACGATGGCAAAGGATCTTGCCAAGGAAATAGGTTATGTTTATGTAGATACGGGCGCCATGTACCGCTCGGTAACTCTCTATGCGCTGCGTCATCAGCTCTTCGAAGCAGACGGAGCTGTAAAGACTGAAGAACTGCAGAAGGAGATGAAGAACATCAGCATCTCATTCAAGTTTAATGAAACAACCGGTCGCCCGGACTGCTATCTGAACGGCGAACTGGTAGAAAAGGAAATCCGTTCGTTAGAGGTTTCCAACCACGTTAGTCCGATTGCCGCCGTTCCTTTCGTCAGAGAGGCACTGGTAGAGCAGCAGCAGAAGATGGGCGAAGACAAGGGCATTGTGATGGATGGTCGCGATATAGGTACCACCGTGTTTCCAAATGCCGAACTGAAGATTTTCGTTACAGCCAGCTCACAGGTGAGAGCACAGCGCCGTTTCGATGAACTGAAGGAAAAAGGAATGCCAGCCGACTTCGATGCGATTCTGAAGAATGTAGAGGAGCGCGACTATATCGATACCCACCGCGAGACTTCCCCACTCAGAAAGGCTGATGATGCCATCACGCTCGACAACAGCAACATGACCATTCCTGAACAGAAGGCATGGCTGATGGAACAATATCAAAAGGCAATAGCAGAATAAGCTACAGAAAAGAGACTGCCGGGTTATTAATACAAAAATACGTTAAATATACTACTTTTGCCGATAAATTTATTTTATTCGATGAAAAAGATTTGGAAAAAAAACTTCAATTTAGTATCTTTGCAACCATATTAACAAGGTAGTAATGATATAGATTATAAATTTTGAGTTAATTACTGTTTTTTGAAGGTGATAGGTCTTCGGGAGAAGATTTATCACCTGTTTTATTTTCAGACAGTTTATAAAAGATGCCCCCTTGCTACCGCAAAACGCGGTAACAAGTGGGTTAACAAACTAACAATCAACGCATTAACTCTTACTGCAAAAGAGCAGAACTTTCCTTGATAATCTTATCCTTGCACTCTTCCATCAGCCACTTCGGCGTACTGGTAGCACCACAGATACCTACCGTTTCCACATCCTTGAACCAGTTCATATCTATTTCGTCGGCACTTTCTATCTGGTAGCTATTGGCATTCACGCTCTTGCATTCCTTGAAAAGCACCTTACCGTTCGAGCTCTTTCTGCCACTCACAAAGAGGATGACATCATGCTTGCTGGCAAAGGCAGCGATGTTAGGCATGCGGTTAGCCACCTGACGGCAGATGGTATCGAAACTCTTGAAGACAGCGCCCTCAACAATATGCTCCTGGCAGTATTCGATGATGCGGTGGAACTCATCGAGACTCTTGGTAGTCTGGGAGTAAAGATAGATATCTTTAGAGAAATCCAGCTGACCGGTTTCCTTCAACTGCTTCACATCCTCAAACTTCTCTACCACGATGGCATGACTCTCCGTCTGTCCCACCAGTCCGAGCACCTCAGCATGGCCGTTCTTGCCGAAAATCACGATCTGTGCCTCCGGATTGTTGACATACTGCTTCTTGATGCGGCGCTGCAACTGGAGCACCACAGGACAGGTAGCATCGATGATTTCGATGTTGTTTCGCTCGGCAAGGGCATAAGTTTCAGGCGGTTCACCATGAGCACGGAGCAAGACCTTTACGCCCTGCAGTTCCTCCATCTGCTCATGGTCTATCGTGATGAGTCCCGCTTCATGCAGGCGCTCCACCTCCATACCGTTATGCACAATATCGCCCAGGCAGTAAAGTTTACCGCCCTTAGCCAACTCCTCTTCAGCTTTCTTGATGGCAGTGGTTACGCCAAAGCAGAACCCACTGCCGTTATCTATTTCTATCTGCACGATATTCGTTTTTAATTCATTGTACATTAATCTTCACCACCACCTTAGCATGGTCAGGGTCATTCGTAATCATGAGGATACGAGGGTGTCTGACACGCGATTTCTTCAAGTCGGCAGCCACAGCCGTCACCTTCATCTTAACGGTCTCTCCTGGCTGAATCTTACTCTTCTTCAGGTTCACCTGCAAGCCCATCGTAAACATCTGCATGCTGCGGATATCCAGTTCCGACTTACCCTTATTGGTAATCAGAATCTCACCCTTCAGCTTCTTCTTTCCATTGAAACTACCCAGATTGAGATCGGTGGCAGACATCTCTATCTTCGGAGCCAGTGCCTTCTTGGCTGGAGTCATGTTCTCAAAACCAGGAAGAAGAACGGCTGATACCACGATTTCCTTCTCAGGCGCAATCTTATCGCCAGGACGCTCACCGAGATAAACCGATGTCTGGTTCAAGCCCAGGTCGCGCAGTTTCTTGGAATCCAGCACGAAACTGATTTCGGCAGAATGACGCGGAGCTACCTTGGAAGGCGATACGAAAGCATGAAGATAGGATGGCAGATGCATCACTACCGGCTCCAGTAATTCGTCGGTAGGATTGAAGATATGGATGCGCTGAACCGGACGGTCGCCACGGTTCACGTCATCAAACTCCACCTCCTGGGCATCACTCTTGATGACACCCAGCATCTCATCGTAAGAACCAGCGAAATCTACTACGCTGCCCACTACCTTTCCCCTCATAGAGAGGATGAACGGCTCTTCATCCGCATTGGTATAGAGGCAAACCTGCTTGGTGAAAGTACCCATCTGCTTGGCATCGTATACCGCCTTGATGACGAAACTTTCGCCGGCAGCAATGCTCGTCTTCGGATAATCTACCTCCGTACAACCGCAGCTTTTCAATACATTGTTGATAACCAACGGCTTGTGCCCGTCATTCTTCAGCATGAATTCGGCAGTTACAGGCTTGCGGAACACCACCTGTCCGCAGTCTACCACCTCGTGCTGGGTTGTAATCTTCTGTGCTGATGCAGGCAGCGCCAACAGCGCTGAGAGCATCCATATATTCATCCGTTTCATACTATTCTATTTTAAATTATCAATCTATAAACTATTAATTGTTAACTCTCAACTCATACGCCTCTGTGCGGCCACCAAACTCCGGACTGTAAGTACACTCAGCGGTGCAAGTTCCGCTTTGATAGTCGCCCTTTCTATCCACGTAATACTCCATTTCAACGATGTGCATACCTTTAGATAAACGATCGAAATAGAAATTTGTTGCATGATCTCTTGGAGAAACATAGCAGCCTATGCCCCACTGATAACCACTCTTCTGGTTAACCGGTTCCAGACATGCCGCACGCTTATCCGTAATCTGCACAAAGTCGTAGTCGCGGTCGGCGGTGATGAGGAGCGTTACCTTCACCTTCTCGCCTACCTTCGCCTGTGCCTTGCCCTTACCCTCAGATTCGGCTGGAACGATGACACGGCGAATCTTGATGCCCGACTCCATGGAACCGATTTCGCTGATAGGCTGCTTAAACTCTGCATAGACGGCTCCCCAGCTGGTATAATCGCTCTTTTTGTCGATGCTCAGCCTAGATGCCTTGCCCGGTCTTTCGGTCTTCACATAGCCCAAAGTAGTGGAATCCTGCGGCATCGGCAGCAGCTTTCCGTCCAGTTTCAGCACGGCATTCTCAGCCTTCCTGCTCCAGTTGCTCTCATTGCCCTTCATAAAAGCATAGACAGCATCTATGGTGTTCACCGGCGTATCCCAAACCTGGGTGCGTTTCGACATCAGGAGCCAACGCTGCAGTTCCTCGATGGTCTGCTTGTCGTTCGGTTTCAGCATCTGCAGCGCCTCTATCACGGATACCTGGGTAGGAATCTTATAGTTTCTCCAGCTGTAGAGTGCCTTGCGGGTATCGTAGTAGCGGCCCATCTCTTCGCGGTAAACGGCATATTCGTTCACGCTCTGCAGATATTCGCCAGCCTTCTCGCGGTAAGCAGCATTCTGCTGGCTGTTTCTGGCGAGTACCACGGCAGCACGCGCCTTGCCATAGATGGAGAAATCACCGGTCATCTTCGACATCTTTTCCAGCAGATATGCCTTATCAGCTTCCAGATTCTGCTTCATCTTTCTGCCATCCATCGAAAGGATGTAGAGATAATGCAGCGCCTGTTCGCTAGGACTCACCTTCTGCTTTTTCTCCTCCTGCTTCTTCATTTCTCTTACTTCCTGTGCTGTCTGCCAGGAGAGATAATCGATGGCGGAAGTCAGCATCTTGGCGGTGGATTTCTGAACACCGGCAACGGCATTCAGACGAACCATCATTTCGGCTACCGACATTGTCATATATCTGCTGCCCTTCATGCCTTTCCACCAAGAGAAGGAACCGTTAGGGTTCTGCAACTTCTTCAGCTTCTCCACCTGATTCTGCAAGCGGATGCTCTCCTGAGAGAGATTCTTCTGAGAATGATTATCCAAAGAGAGAGTCTTCTGGACATGGGTGGTGATGGTATTGGCGTAGATGGCAGACATCAGCGAGATGGCGTTCTCCTCATCCGGATTACTGATAGCTGGCAGCGCCTTCACCATCAGCCAACTAGGGTTATTGGTGTACTCGATGGTTACCTTTGCCTCTTCAGCGCCCTTCGCCTGCTTGCCCTCCTTGTTCAGGAAGAGTTTGCTCAGGTCGAAGCTCTGCTCACCCTTCTGATGCAGGGTGATAGGCAGGGTGTTCACCACGAGTTCACGGTTGCTCAAAACCGGCAGATAGTGCTGTTCACCATCGCTGTAGCCATTGCCGGCAGCCACCACCTTATTAATATAAACGCCTTCTTTCAGTCCCTGGACATCAAAGGAGATGGTAGCAGAGCCCTCGGCATCGATGCTGTAGTTCTGCGTCTTCTGCCAAACCACCTTGTTGGTCTCCGGGTCGAGAATCTGCATACGAGCGTTGCCGCTCACCTTCTTGTCGGAAGTATTGAAGAGTTTCACCACGATGGTGCTCTTATCGCCCTCACGCAGGAAGCGAGGCATGTTAGGCTGCACTATCACGGTCTTCTGAGCCACAGCCTCATCCACCAGCAAACCGTTGCGCATCTCCTTGTCATGAGCCAAGCCCATGAACTTCCAGGTAGTCACGCTCTCTGGCAGGGTAAATCTGATGGCTACGTTGCCATTGTTGTCGCTCTCCAAGGCAGGATAGAAGAAGGCGGTCTCGTTCATATTCTCACGCACCTGTACCTTGTCGAGGAACTGGCCTGCATCTGAGCCAGAACCGCCGGCAAACTGCGGCATCTCCTCTACTACATCAAAAACCTTGTTGGCAGATGGAGCAGCCGCTGCAACACGAACCATCTTAGAACCGCGAATCCTTATGACTTTCGCTTCTTCTCGAACCACCTCGTCTTTTTGTATACGAACAGACTCAACGGTTCCGCCAGAAGAACGTTCCAACTTGCTCAGTTCCACCGCTTGCATATAAGCATAATAGCTAAAGAATTTGCCATCAAACTTATCTACATCCAGTCCCCTCTCGTCATAATACTTGGTAGGATAAACGCCATTCAAGTAAAATGAACGGAAAGTGAGGTTGTGCTTCCAGTAGCAGTTTGGCAAACTCTGATAGAAGCCCAGGGAGAGATTCCAGGAATGCGGGGCTATCTGGTCGAGCGACTTGTCATAGAGCACGCTCATCAGCTGCGCCTTGGCTGGCTTGCCGTCAGGGGTGGTAATCTTCAGCGTCCACTCCTCCTTCTGTCCAGGGGTCAGACGGTTGCGGAAGGTCTTCCAGGCGATGTTCAGTTTCTTCTCAGGCAAAGGACGGGCGATGCTCATCATTCGGGTATAGCACTTGCCTTGCTTCACGAAACTATAGTTCAGTACGATGCCCGACGCATATTCCTCCTTGTAGGTGAAAGGCAGAGTCACGATGCTGTCGCCCAACTCCCAGGCGCCCTTCTCCAGCAGTTTGTTGCCGGCGATGATGGAATATACGATGTGCGCTCCGTTCTCCGAAGAGCCCACCTGAATATAGACAGGCTTGCCATCACGAGGGAAGGTCTTCGCCGTCTGATAATACCATTCGGTGGTTGGCTCCACCGGATGGGTATCCTTCATGCTGAAAAGGGTGAACTTCTGCTGCAGGGTATCCTGTCCGCAGATTGCCTCCAACTGATGAACGCCAGATTTCCAAACGAGGGAAGAAGAGGCAGAGGAAGAAGCATATTCCTTGATAGAAACCGGTGCATTCGCCTCGGCATCCTTCCATTCGCCCTTATCAATTCGATATTTCAACCTACTAGAAATCGGCATACCACTGGCATTGCGGTAAGCGAAGGTCACCGTCTTCAGACTGTCTGTTTCGATACGCTTAGGAAGATTCACCGTGAGGATGGTTGGCTTGGTGCCCAAAGGCAGACTCATCACGCCCTCGTGGCTCTCACCACTGATGTCGGTAACGATTGCCGAGACCTCGAAGTTGAAGAAACGGGCGATGCGCATGAAGTCGCTCATATCAGCCTCGTCTTTTCCTGACAAGGAAGCCTCTAGCGGAATCTCTACGTCGAAGGTTCCGTCCTCACGAGTCATGCAACTGTCAGTCTTCACCAACTGTCCGGTAGAGCCTGCGCCCCACCACCAGAGCTGGTTTCTGCGAGTCACCTGATACTCCACCTTGGCACCCTGCACAGGCACACCAGAGTAGGTCTTGGCTGTAGCCTTCACCACTACAGTATCGCCCCAGTTATATTTCTCGTTCACCTTCGGGAAGGTAATCTCGAAGGTTGGACGCTTGTACTCCTCCACTCTTACATATTTTGTTGCCGTACCGTTCACGGAGATGGAATACAGTCCCGTCTGTCCCTCCTTCGGCAATTCGAAATCTACGGAAGCCGTACCGTATTCATCGGTCGTAGCCTTCTGCTCAGCCACCTGCTTCCAGTTAGGATCTCGCAGGATAAAATTCAGTTCCATGCTCTTGCCAGGCACACTGGCATCCAAGCCCTTCTTCACGATGTAGGAAATGGCTGAGGTATGCACGGTCTGACCCGGGCGATAGATGCTGCGGTCGGTAAACAGCTGATGTTTAATCTTGTCATCCTTCCGTTCGTAATAGCGGGTGCGAGAAAGATAGATATTCTTGGCAGGCGTAAACTTGTCATTGTTGGTGGAAATCAAGACGTTTCCATCCACATTCTTGAAGTAAGCCTCACCGATCTCATCGGTTGTCAAGCGGGCATGTACTGTTCGCTTGTTCTTCTTCGTCTTGAAATCATACCGCCGGTCATAAAGTTCTATCTTCGCCGCGGCGATAGGCTGTCCGTCGGTAGCATTCACCACCACATAGCGATGCCTGTCATCAGGCAACTGCTGGATCATCACCGCCAGATTGCTCACATAGAAGAGTTCTCGCTGCGGAGCGATGCCGGTATTATCCGAAGTCACCTCCATCAGATAGGCACCCAGCGGCAGATTGCCACCGATTTCGATGGAATCCTTCACCTCTTCGTAATCCGGGCGACCATAGTAGTTGCGGCTGAAATCCTTCTGATGCAGCTTCGTAGTCTTCTTCAGGAGCATCTTATAGGTAGCCTCATCCTGCGCATTATAATCGTTATCTGCCGTAATATTGAGGCGGGAGATGCTGATTTTCAGGTTCTGGAGATTACGCACATCCAGCTGCACCCAAGCCTTCTCTCCAGGTCGCAACACCTGCGGCATATCCTTCACCCGGAACATCGGTTCGGTGAGTCGCTTCTGCGCATTTCTCAGTTCGTTCATTCTCGACCATCCACCCCAGCGGCTCAGCGCATAGTTGATATAGTTGAGCTTATCCTGCGGTTTGGCATCGGTAGCACCTTCCATGAAGCGGAAATGCTCCACGGCAAGTTCGCCTGCCTCCGGAATATCCTGATAAACCTGGATGAGCGAGTCGATGGTCTGCAGATACTTCGATTTCTTCACCTCTCTCACGTCGTCCTGGCGGTATTTCTCGATGAGCTTATAGGCACAGAGACAAGCCGCCCCCCGATTGCCCACCTTATTATAATAGGTGTACAGCTGCAGATACGCCTCCTTGCTGTCTGCCTCGAATCCGATGAGATGCAGCAGATCGTTGTTGAAGGAACTGCCATCCACGCCCTTCAGCGTCAATGGAACATACTCTGTAGATGTATGTCGGGCAAGAAGTTCAGGCTGTTCCAAGGCCTTCTTGAAGAACTCCTGGCTTTTCTTTTCGTTCATATCACTGTACACCTTGCCCAACACGGCATATCTCACCGCCTTCAATGCGGGGTCGTTCACCTTCAGCACCTCGGCTTCCATCCGCTTCACGTTAGGCATCAGCGAGTCAGCCGAAATCTCATTCCAGAGTGTCATCTGTCTTATCTCAGCCGCCAGCAGCTGCCCGTAATCTTTGGCAGCCGAAGCCTTGGCGATGATTTTCTTCATCACCGCGATTTCGCTCTTAGGCTGGTCCTTCTGAGCATTGATTTCAGCTTGCTTCCACAAGTTGTCGTATGTCTGAGCCGCTACCTGCATCGTAGCAAAGAGGGCTATCAGAAGTGATAAAATGTTTCTTTTCATAAGCCAACTGTATAAAATGTTTATAGAATGATGATAATCATCAAACTTTTCATTGCAAAAATACAAAAAAAAACTGTTTTCTAACCCCGAAAGTGAAACTTTTTACTATCTTTGCACCAAAATCGTATATTTTACCAAGAAATAACATTAAAAAAACAATGGCAGAAAAAAAGTATGGTCATTTTGATGACGCCAATCGCGAATACGTGATTACTGACCCAAAGACCCCATGGCCTTGGATCAATTATTTGGGTAACGAGGATTTCTTCTCGCTCATCTCAAACACAGCAGGTGGTTATTCCTTCTACAAGGATGCCAAGTTCCGTCGCATCACCCGTTATCGCTACAATGGTGTGCCAATGGATAATGGCGGTCGCTATTTCTATATCAAAGATGGCGATACCGTATGGAACCCGGGATGGAAACCTTGCAAGACACCGCTCGACAGCTACGAATGCCGCCACGGCATGAACTATACCTGCATCACGGGCAGCAAGAACGGCGTGGAGGCGAGTGTGCTCTTCTTCGTACCGCTCCATACATGGGCTGAGGTGCAGAAGATGACGCTGAAGAACCAGACTGAGGAGGAGAAGACCCTCAAGGTGTTCTCCTTTGCAGAGTGGTGCCTCTGGAATGCTGCTACCGACATGGAGAACTTCCAGCGCAACTTCTCAACGGGCGAGGTGGAGGTAGAGGGTTCTACCATCTATCACAAGACCGAATACCGCGAGCGCCGCAACCACTATGCTTTCTATACAGTGAATACCGAGATTCAGGGCTACGATACCGACCGCGAGAGCTTCATCGGACTCTACAACGAGTTTGCCGAGCCTGAGGCTGTGATGGAAGGCAAGCCACGCAACAGCTTTGCCCACGGCTGGAGCCCTATCGCATCTCATTATATCGAGGTTACCCTGCAGCCAGGCGAGAGCCGCGACCTCATCTTCCTGCTGGGCTATGTGGAGAACGAACAGGGCAAGAAGTTCAGCGCCAAGAAGGTAATCAACAAGGAGAAGGCTCATCAGCTTATCGCCAAGTTTGATACCACAGAAAAGGTGGATGCTGCCTTCGCAGAACTCAACCAGTACTGGGATAACCTGCTGAACATCTTCACCGTGAAGAGCGGCAACGACAAATTAGACCGCATGGTGAACATCTGGAACCAGTATCAGTGCATGATCACCTTCTGTATGTCGCGTTCGGCAAGTTTCTTCGAGAGCGGCATCGGTCGAGGCATGGGCTTCCGCGATTCCAACCAGGACCTCGTAGGTTTCGTTCATCAGATACCTACCCGTGCCCGCCAGCGCATCATCGATATCGCCAGCACCCAGTTCCCTGACGGCGGCTGCTACCACCAGTATCAGCCGCTCACCAAACGCGGCAACAACGATATCGGTGGCGGTTTCAACGACGACCCTTGCTGGCTCATCTTCGGTACCGTAGCCTATATCAAGGAGACGGGCGACTTCTCTATCCTCGCTGAGCAGGTGCCTTTCGACAACCAGCCAGGCACAGAAGTAAGCCTCTTCGAGCACCTCAAGATTTCGATGAACCATGTTATCAACAACCTGGGTCCGCACAAGTTGCCACTCATCGGAAGAGCCGACTGGAACGACTGTCTGAACCTGAACTGCTTCTCCTGGGACCCTAACGAGAGTTTCCAGACCACCGAAAACAAGGGCGAAGGAAGCAAGGCAGAGAGTCTGATGATAGCCGGTCTGTTCGTTGTTACCGGCAAGGATTATGTGGCTCTGTGCAAGCAGCTTGCCAAGGAAGCTATGGAAAGCAAGGTGGGCGAAATAGCCGGTCTTACAGAGGAAGATTATTTGACAGAAGCTGAGCGCATGCAGCAGGCTGTAGATGAGATGAACGAGGCTGTAAAGCAGCATGGATGGGATGGTGAATGGTTCCTCCGCGCTTACGATTTCTTCGGCAACAAGATTGGTAGTGATGAGAACGAGGAAGGCAAAATCTTCATCGAGAGCCAGGGCTGGTGTACGATGGCTGGTATCGGTCTGGAAGAAGGACTCTGCGATAAAGCACTGGACAGCAGTAAGAAACGACTGGAATGCGAGCACGGACTGGTGCTGAACAACCCAGCTTACACTACCTATCATGTAGAAATGGGTGAGATTTCTTCTTATCCTGAAGGCTACAAGGAGAACGCCGGTATCTTCTGCCACAACAATCCTTGGGTCATCATCGGAGAGACTGTAGCCGGTCGAGGCAACGATGCCTGGAGCCATTATACCAAGATTCTGCCTAGCTATGTAGAGGAAAAATATCAGACACTTCACAAGGTAGAACCTTACGTAAACTGCCAGATGGTAGCCGGTAAGGATGCAGCCAAACCGGGCGAAGGAAAGAACTCCTGGCTCACCGGTACAGCGGCATGGATGTGGTATACAGTATCAGAGTTCATCCTCGGCATCAAGCCAGATTATGAAGGTTTGCTCATCGATCCTTGTCTCCCAAGCACCGCTAAGGAGTATGAGGTAACCCGCAAGTTCCGTGGTGGCGAATACCATATCACAGTAAAGAATCCTAGCGGAAACCAGAAGGGTGTGAAGCAGATTACAGTGGATGGCACTCCTATCTCAGGCACCATCATTCCTTGCTCTCAAGGCAAGCATGAAGTAGTGGTTGAGATGTAAATCAGCCAGATCTCATCAAGTTACGATTTGAAAGTTCAATGTAACGAAACTCCTTTTCATACCCATACGTCGTGTTTCACGACGTATGGGTATCACAATAAACACTTGACGCCCTATTTTAGGGCGTCAAGTATCTTATCTATCTGATAATCTAACACTTAACTTTTAATACAAGCACATATTCAACAGTATCAAGAGTAAGATTCTAAGTCTCTATCATTGACTCAGTTCCTCAGTTTTTTTCTAGGGGGTATATAGCCCTTATAGTTCAAAGTTGTTTTAAATTGTTATATATTATATATATAATAAACTTCTAAATAAAGGAAAAAGTGAAGGGTCAGAGAAAAACTGAGGAACTGAGGAACTGAGTCATTGCAGTAAAAACCTCATAATCCTCGTAAACACCTGATTTACTGCTTAACTCTATACTTTAAGAGAACAAAGCTATGAGTTGTTACCCGTAAAACTATGAGTTGTCACCTGCAAAACTATGAGTAAGGAAGTTTAACTACTTTCAATCTGAAAGCATAGTTCAAACATTTCCTTATCACACCCCCAATTTTTGCAGTATCAGAGAAAATTCGTATCTTTGCACCGAATTCTATCCATTCCTTCCATATCTACCATACCTTCCAACTCCTTCCATACCTCTCCTTCCATGCCATCCCCACAACTCCTTCCATGCCATCCCCATAACTCCTTCCGCCTAGCTTCAGCACGCGTCTCTCCATCCGAAGTATTAAAAGGAAAAAGATAAAAAAGGTATGGCTTTTCGAGTTATTTTTTGTACTTTTGCAGCCGATAACGCATTTTGCGAACAAAACAGGATTCTTTAAAGAAAAGAAAGGAAATAACAATGAAGAAAATATTATACTTTGTGGCAGCCCTGGCTGCTACATCCTTTATCACTACGATGGGTACCAGCTGCAAGTTTGCACCCGACCAGCATGACGGCGACACGGTAGCTGCCAGCGAGTTTTACCCGATAGATACCTCTGCGGCTCATGCCAAGAAGATGGCGAAGATTGCTGCCATCAAGAACGGAAAAGACAGTGTAGGCATCTATTATGTGGGCGGCAACTCTACCAAAGACCTCATCGAGCTCGTATCCTATCCTTCACGCCGCGACACGATGATGTACAGCAAGACCCGACACATAAAGGTGAAGGGCAATGCCGACATCAACCACGTGGTTCGTGTAGACTTCTATCTGCATAACGGCAAGGATTCGCTGGTGAAGTATGTTGAGGAGGTTAAGGCAAAGGATTAACCTCAAACACCCTATAAAGCCCTTATAAAAAACCAGTTGCCTACCCATGTACGGCAACTGGGAATTCAAATAAAACAAGCAAAAAAAATATAGAAATGAAAAAGATTATTCTTACCATCTACACCATCTGCACAATGTTTGCTCTTAGTGCGAATGCAAAAACAGAACTTATCACCGTACAAGGCGATCACGGAAAGCTTGACGTAAAAATTCAGACTCCAGATGCCTCCACAAAATGTCCACTCCTCGTTCTATGCCATGGATTTAGCGCAAACAAGGAAGGCAAACTTTTTGACTGCATCGTGGACAGCGTCAATAAAAAAGGCATTGCCGTACTCCGTTTCGACTTTAACGGACACGGGAAGAGCGAAGGAAGATTTGAAGACATGACGGTACCTAACGAAATAGAGGACGCCAAGTCTATCTTGCGCTATGCGTCCTCACTACCTTGGGTGACAGGAATAGCCATGGGCGGGCATTCGCAGGGAGGCGTAGTGACAGCCATGACCAGCGGACAACTTGCAGCAAAACCGGAAACTGACATCAAGCCGATTTCAGCTGTAGTTCTTCTCGCTCCTGCAGCGGTTCTGCGTGACGATGCATTAAGAGGCAACACTTTTGGAAAAATATACGACCCTAAGAATCCTCCGTCAAAGATAGAAATGGGAAACGGCAAGGCTTTAGGATGCAACTACATCCGAACAGCCGTAAACTTGCCAATATACGAAACAGCCATGAACTATCAAGGTCCAGAATGTATATTACATGGTGATGCAGACCGAATTGTCCCATACACTTATGGTCAACGTTTCCATTATCTCAACAAACAGAGTGAATGGCACATGATGAAGGATGCCGATCATGGTTTCGGCAATCAGGAAGAACAAGTGGCGCATCTTGTCAGCGACTTTCTTGTTAAAGCATTTAAGTAAAAATAAGCATTTCCAAAACAAAAAGGCTAGCGTGCGCTTGTGCATGCTAGCCCTTTTTATATTTCATCAGAATTAATAACTCATAACTAATCACTAATCATAGAATCCCGGCTGCTTATACTCAATGCCCAGTTCATCATCTACTGTTGCGATGACACCCTGAATCTGACCCATGGCAAACATACGGCCAAGGAGAGTGTAACCGGCATTGTGACCATGATTGCTCTCATCGAATACGCCACCTGGCTCATCGGTGAAGGTCATGCCATGGTCTACTCGCATAGGCAATCTGCGGCCCGAATTGCACTTGCCTTCCTGCTCAGCCTTCTCGAAGATGCGGCAAAGTTCAATGAGATGGCCGCGACCACCCAGGTGAGAAGCCTCTGTAAAGTTGCCGTTAGGGAAGATGTAGCAAGAGCGCAGATGAACAAAGTGAGTGCGGTCGGCAAACTGCTTAGCCATCGCCACACAATCGTTGTGCTCGCCGGCAGAGAATGAACCTGCACAGAAAGTCAAACCATTGTGCTTGTTTGGCACTGCATCCAACATCCACTGGATATCCTCGGCACGACCGATGATTCTTGGCAAACCGAATACAGGATAAGGAGGATCGTCTGGGTGAACACACATGTTGATATCGTACTCATCGCAGATAGGCATGATAGCCTCCAGCCAATACTTCATGTTCTCCTGCAACTTCTTCTTGTCGATGCCATCATAAAGCTTCAAGAGGTCGCGGAACTTCTGGACAGGAGCAGAATCGCCCTCGCTGAAATTACCCGATACGAAACCCTGGGTCTTGATAATGATATTCTCTACCAAGGCATGATCCTGCTCTGGAGTAGAAGTCTTCTTGATTTCATCAGCCTCAGCCACGAGGTCTCTGCCCCACTTGTGCTCCTTAGAGAACTCAGTCCAATCCTCACGAGCACCTTCACGCTGCAGGATATAGATATCAAAGTAGGCAAACTCGCCCCAGTTCATATAGAGATTGTTGGCTCCGTTAGGATTGTCGTGAGACAAATCGGTACGAGCCCAGTCTAAAACAGGCATGAAGTTGTAGCAGATGCATTTGATGCCTTCCTCGCCCAGGTTGCGGAGACTTTCCTTGTAAACCTCAATCTGATGGTCGCGGTCAGGACCGCCATATTTCAGGGTTTCAACCACAGGCAAAGACTCTACCACGCTCCATTTCATACCGTAAGACTCGATGTACTCCTTGAGTTCATGAATCTTCTCGCGTGTCCAAACCTCGCCCAGAGGAACATCGTGCAATGCGGTAACAATGCCCTCAACACCAATCTGCTTCAACTGTGCAAGTGTAATCTTATCTTTCTTGCCAAACCAGCGCCATGTTCTTTCCATATATATATTATAATGTATAAGTTTAAAAATGAATTATCTTGCAGAAACATATTTATGCAATGTCGCTCTTACAGCACCCTTGCCGACGAAGAGTTCCTTCACCATGCCCTCAATCTGCTCACCGAAGCCAGCCTCGTAGAGATCGAGTCCGAATACATCCTTGCGGGAATAGAGGTTCTTCAGGCAAGAGTAGTCCTGATCAGCCTTGCCTACCTCAAGAGGAGCCACGATGGCCTGCAGTTCTGCCAACAATGGGTCGGAAGATGGCTCGAATGGCTTCAGGTTATCATCCAATGCCTTGAGATAACGGGCATAACCTGCCAATACCAGAGGAATCAACACGAGATTGCTCTTGTCGAGACCGCGGTCGATATACTTCTTGATAGTCTCACCGAAACGGATAGAGAGCTTCTGGCTGGTATCGGTAGCGATACGCTGAGGAGCATCTGGCATGAACGGGTTAGGCAGACGCTTGTTGATAACGGTGCCGATAAACTCGTATGGGTTCAATACACCTGGATCTGTAACCACTGGCATCGCCTCGATATAACCGATCTTCTGGATGAAGGCACGAAGGTCCTCATCAGCCATCTCGGCAGAAATCAAGGTATAGTCGAGCATGCAACCATAGATTGACATTGCTGTATGGAGAGGGTTCAGACAGGTGGTTACCTTCATGGTCTCAACCTCATCTACAGTCTTGCGGGATGTATAGAGCGCACCGCCCAACTCCAATGGCGGACGACCGTGGGTATAAGTATCCTCGCAAACGAGATACTGCACTTCCTCGGCATTTACGAAAGGAGCGGTGAAAGTATGCTTCTCGGTGATAATCGTATTGTTATCCTCGAAACCATCCTCAGCGAGCATCGCCTGTACCTTCTCGTGTGGACGAGGAGTAATCTTATCAATCATAGACCAAGGATAGGTAATCTTGCTGCTGTCATTGATATAATCTACGAAACCAGCCTCTACGATACCATCCTGTGCCCAACGCTCAGCATAAGCCTTTACGCCAGCCTTAACATGGTCGCCATTGTGAGAACAGTTGTCGGTAGACTGAAGAGTAAGTGGCAACTTGCCAGCCTTATAACGCTCATAGAGAAGAGCGGTAAGCTTACCCATAGCAAATACTGCATCAAGACCACGTGACAAATCGGCATCATTATAAGAATATCCCTTCTCTGTGATGGTGAAAGTTACCATCTGCAGACTTGGAGCCTGGAAAATCTGGACCAATCGGGCCCAGTCCTCACCAAACTGCTTATCCGCCTTGAGGCTTTCTGTGATAGAAGCGATGACCTTCTTCTCGATGGTTCCGTTGCTCTGGAGGCTTACGAGAAGAGAGAGATTATGGTAAGGGCGATAAGCCTTGTCGATAATTTCGTAGTCGAAGCTTTCTGCTACGATGACACCACGGTCGTACTTACCGGTGTTTAGTGCATCGTTAAGGATGGCTGCCGGGAACGCACGGAAGATGTTACCGGCACCAAAGTGAACCCAAGTAGGCTCGTCGTGAGTCTTCTTAGCTACGGCTGCGATGTCATACTTAGGAAGCTCATAACCCTTAGCTTCCCATTCTGCAGCATTAAAGCTGTCTGAAAGAATTTCGTTCAGTTTCATGATTAATAATTATTGATGTTGTTTTATGTAAATTTTTACCTTTTTATAATCAATACAATGATTTCTTTTCTGTTGAGTCGGGGCAAAATTACGAATTTAATCTGAAATACCGCTCCTTTTTAGAGATTATTTCAAAATATTGAACAATTAGAAACTTAAATTGAACAATTAGAAATGTTACGGTAACTAAAAAAATACTTTTCGCCCCGTTTCCCTTTTTACCGGTAGTAGACTATTTGTATACACTTTACAGATTATCCAGTTCCTTGATCTGCTTTTTCGGTGTTACTCCAAGTCCCTTCAGGCTCTCTACCCTTCTCATCACATTGCCGGTGCCGTCATAGAGTTGCTTCTTAGCCTTATCAAAAGTACCCGAAAGGCGGGTTATCAGATCACCCACACTCATAAAGGTATCTTCGAAGCCTGCTACCTTATCATACAAGTCAGCAGCCGTCTTCACGATTTTCTCCACATTCTTGTTCTGCCGGTCGTACTGCCAGAGATTATAGGCAAGCTGCAACGCCATGAGCAGATTGCTTGGTGAGATGATGATAATCTTCTTCTGATAAGCATAACGGCTGAGATCAGGCTGCTGCTTCATCGCTGCGATATAGCTGGTTTCGTTAGGGATGAACATCAGTACGAAGCCGATGGCATCATCCACCAGTTTGGAATAGTCTTTGGCTGCCAGTTCATCGATGTGCTTTCGTACGCTCAGCGCATGCGCCTTCATCAGGCGTTCCTGTTCAGCCTCATCTTCAGCTGCCAGAGCATCGGAATAGGCGGTAAGCGAAACCTTGGAATCGATGACCACACTTCTGCCTTCCGGGAATCGGACGATGACATCCGGACGATAGTTCTTTCCCTCTTCATCTTTCGTATACTCCTGAATGAAGAATTCCTCATTTTTACGAAGTCCGCTGTTCTCCAGGATGGTTTCCAGCACCATCTCGCCCCAGTCGCCCTGCATCTTGCTGTCGCCCTTCAATGCCTTGGTCAGGTTGGCAGCATCGGAGCCAATCTTCTCGGTCTGCTCCTTCAGGTTCAGAACAGCCTGCTGCTGTTCCTGCTGGAAGAGTTTCATCGTTGCCTCGAAGGTGTTCTGCAGTTCCTTCTTGTTCACCTCGTTCTGGGTTTTGCTCTCCTCTACCGATTTCTTGAAATCAGCAAACTGTTCCTTGATAGGTTTCAGGAGTTCATCCATCTGCAGACGGTTGTTTTCCTGCAGAGCCGACTGCTTGGCAGCCAACTGCTCAGCTGCCACCTTCTGCTGTTCTATCGTCATTCGCTGCATTTCCTGCTTCAGACTCTCGAGTTTCTGTGCCCACTGCTGGTCGCTTTCCGCCCTGAGTTTCGCCGCATACAGCCGCTCGTTCTCCATTTGAGATTTCATTGATTGAACCTCAGAAGCATGATGCAGTTTTATCTGTTCAATGTTAGCCGCCAGCACCTGAGCCTTCGCTACGAGCTGGGTTTTCTCCTCTCCCGCACTTTTTGCTTCCATCAGTTTCCCCACGAAGAATCCGATGGCAAGTCCTATGATGATTCCAATTACTATTTCCATTTATCCTTGTTTTGAATGATTCTGTAAATCTGCAAAAATTATGATTTGCAAAAGTAATCATTTCAAGACATACCACCAAACATCATGGGGGATTCTTGTAGATATTTAACTCTTCTGCATTTTACTATGCAAACAAAAAGAGCGCACCGCTCTTGGCACGCTCTTTTCTTTAAATCATCTTTTAAATATACATTATCGGTTGGCAGTAGACCACTGATAAGTATCAGTGCAATGGATATCGGCACTCTGGTCGGCAATCATCAATTTGAAGTCGCCTTCCTCCAATCTCCATTTGCCATTCCAACCTACGAAGGCCAAATCGTCTGCCTTCAATTCAAATATCATGGTCTTGGTCTCACCAGGCTGAAGTTCCACCTTGTCGAAGGCACGGAGACGACGGCCATCAGGCACCATACTAGCGATGAGATCGCTACTGAACAGGAGGACACTCTCCTTGCCTGCCACCTTTCCCGTATTCTTCACATCCACGCTCACCTTGATGATGTCGCCGTGGCGGAAATCAGACTGAGAAACCTTCAGGTTGCTATATTTGTAAGTGGTATAACTCAAACCATATCCGAAGCCCCACTGCTGGGTAATCTTCGCATTGTAGTCGTAAGCACCTTCCATCGTACCCACCTCCTCACTCTTCTTGAAGTCATAGTTGGCGAGCGAATTGATTTCCTTAGGATAGGTGTAAGGCATCTTGCCACTGAAGTTTGACTTACCCGATACCAGGTTTGCCAAGGCATCGCCGCCCATGTTGCCAGGGATAAGGATGTTGATGATGCCCTGTGCCAATGGTTCGATGTCAGCGATGAGACGAGGACGACCTTCATTCAGCACCAAGATGACAGGCTTGCCTGTCTGAGCCAAAGCCTTGACCAGATTACGCTGGTTCTCTGAGAGCCAAAGGTCGGTCAGGTTGCCCGGAGTCTCTGTATAGGAGTTCTCGCCAATGCAAGCCACGATGACGTCGGCATCCTTCGCTGCAGCCACTGCCCCCTGAATCTGAGGTTCGTTCTCCTCCCAGTATTTTCCCTTCTCATTATAGGTAACACCCTGGTTCAAGATAACATTCTCCTTGCCATACTCATTACAGAATGCCTCATAGATGGTATTGTACTTGCCGGCAAACTCATCGGCACGATGTCCCTGCCAGGTATAGCTCCATCCACCATCCAGGCAACGCATCTGATTGGCATTAGGACCCGTAAGGAGAATCTTCTTGCCATGCTGCAAAGGAAGGATATTACCCTCGTTCTTCAGGAGCACCATACTCTCGGTAGCTCCCTCCAAGGCGAGCTTGGCAAACTCCTCACCACCAAACTTAGGATAATTCTTCAGTTTCTGGGTTGGGTTCTTGAAGAGGTCGAGACGGTACTTCATGCGAAGCACACGGCGACAGGCATCGTCGATGCGACTCATCGGAATCTTACCTTCCTTCACCAGTTCTACAAGATAGCCACAAGCATTGCAAGAATAAGGTTCCATAATCATGTCGATACCGGCATTGATGGCGATGCGGAGCGCATCCTTCTTGTCCTTTGCCACCATCTCACGAGTATAGAGATTGTTGATGTCTGCCCAGTCGGTGATGAGCACACCATCCCATCCCGTCTCTTCCTTCAGCCATCCTGTCAGGATGTCCCTGTTGGCATGCATCGGCATACCGTTGACGGAAGCGGAATTCACCATCACGGTCAAGGCTCCAGCCTGCAGACCCGCCAGGAAAGGAGCGAAGTGCTTCTCTCGCAAGTCGGCTGGAGAGATATAGGCTGGCGTACGGTCTTTACCGGTCCAAGGCACACCATAGCCCATGAAGTGCTTCATTGAAGTGGCAATGTGATACTGGTCGATGTTGTTTGGGTCCTCGCCCTGGAAACCATAGACCATCTCCTTGCCCATCTCAGAACTGAGGTAGCAATCCTCGCCAAAGTTCTCCCAGATGCGAGGCCAACGGGCATCACGACCGAGATCAACGGTAGGACTGTAAGTCCAAGGTATGCTCACCGCACGAGTCTCATAAGCGGTAGCCTCAGCCGAACGACGAGCAATCTCACGATTGAAGGTGGCAGCCACATTGATGTTCTGCGGGAAGAGGGTTCCGCCCTGTGTATAAGTAGAACCGTGGTTCTGGTCGAGACCGAAGACACAAGGGATGCCGATGCGCTTCATCGAGATCTTCTGGATTTGCGCAATGTACTTCTCCCACTGCTTGGCGGTTGGTGCGCAGGTATTTGGAGCGTTGAGGATAGAGCCAATCTTATAGCGGGAAAGGATAGAATCGGTCTTGTGCTCGTCGATATAGAACACACCGTTCTTGTCGTTGGCACCAAAGAGGTCGGTCACCAATTCCATCATCTGACCTATCTTTTCCTCCAAGGTGAGTTTCTTCAGGGTTTGTTCTACCTGAGCCTCTATCTTAGGGTCGCTCTTGATAACTGGAACATTGGCACTGGCTGTATAAGCCAATGCCAACATTGAAATAGATAATAAAATTTTCTTCATAAACAGTAAAGGTTTGACGCTTTATGATAAAAGCGGAAATCTTTCTAATATGTTATTCAATAGTTACTTTCTTTACGGTGTAACCATCACCCACAAGGAGGAAACCATTCTGCTCTGTCAAGAGTTGGATAGAGAGGTCGGTCAGTTCAAACTCCCATGTAGCAGGACCAGTCACCATGAAGTCATTACGCTCAGGGTCGCCCTTACCAGTAAGGATGTTGTTCCACCAAGCTGTGGTAGCGGTACCCTGGCCATTTCCATCCACATAAACACGGAGGATAGTACCCACCTTCACCTTTGAGAGGAAGGTATCCTTCAAGGCATCGAATGGTGTACCCCATGTCACGGCAAACTCACCTTCCCAGAGGGTATTCTCCATAGATGGACGTGGCTCGGTGGTTACCTTGATGATTCCGCCAGAGAACTGGTTGCCCTCACCATCTACCAAAGTGATATCATAGTCACCATTCTCCAAACCTGTAGGAGCTGTGAGCTTCAAGGCTGTGCCCTCTTCGAGAACCTCGAAGTCTACTTCCTTGCCACCTACCATTACTTTAGTTACTGTACCGAGATTCTTGCACTTATGGATAGTGGTCTCAGCATCTGGAGCTACCCAAAGCTCGATGGCATTGGTACCCAGGGCTGGATCATCGGCAGCAGGAGTCACGGTAACTTTCAAGGTGCGGGATGTGCTCTTGCCTTTGGTGGTGGTTGCCACAATCTTCAGTTCATGATTACCTACAGGCAAAGTCTGGTCGATGGTGGTACCTTCATAAATCTGAGTGCCATCGAGCAACCATGTCACAGTGGTGTAGTGAACAGGAGTCACCTTGATTTCCATCTTATAATTAGTCTTGCGGTCTATCTTGGAATCAGCCAAGTCGGTGTTCAAGATACGTGGATCGTCATCTTCGCTGACAGTGAAGTATGGTTCATCGTCAGAAGAGCAAGAAGACAAGGTAGATGTACCAGCCAGTGCGAAACTCACGGCTAAGAGCATCATCATAGCCTTCAAGACTTTTCCCTTATATTGTTTCATTGTCTTATTCATAATTAATTATTCTATTCTATTGTCCTATAAGACTTAACATTTAACACTTAACATTAAACACTACTTGCTATATCCCTTTCCGAATGGAGGATTGAAGTCTGGCTGAAGGTTTACATCAGCCTTGTCCCACCAGAGGCGCTTGTGCCAATCGTCTGTACCACCCATGCGGTCGATGGCAGCCTTGTAGTTGGCATTGTTGTACTGAGCTTCCAACTCAGGATACTGCAAGCGGACAGGCATTGACCAATCGGGATCCGTATAAGTGAAACCATTCTTGGTCAAGAGATCACGATTCAAGATGGCAGGATAGTCTGAGCGGCGCATGTTAGCCCAACCCTCAGAAGGGTTCATCATGTGGAGAATCCAAGCCTGGGTGTTGATGGTCTCCTTAGGATTGTCACCCAACGGATTGTTAGCAATGAACTCATTGATCTCTTCCTTGGAAATCTTGTTGGATGTAAGATAGTAGTTGTTGAGCAACTCCATGCTGGCACGAACACCAGCCTCGTAGTGACTCTCTGCATTACCACCACCAACATTCCAACCCTTGGTTGCAGCCTCAGCCTTGAGGAACTCTACCTCAGCATAGCTCATCAAGTCGCCAGGACAAGAAGGCATCTCGAAGTCGATGTTCAGGCAAGGACGACTAGCTCGGGCTATATAATCAGAGTTGGCATAAGTGTTCTCGTCTATCTCTGCATACTTCTTCAAAGTAGGAAGGTCATCCAACGTAGCTGGATTCATCCAGTCTGTGTACCAGGCTGCACCAGGGTTGCAAGGCTCCTCACCGAGGTTCTTGCTCTGGAAGTAAGCCAGGAAATCATCAGTCAAGTCGATGTTCTGCTCCTTATCTGGCTTCACCTGACTACGCTTGATATTGTAGTAGTGACGGCAGATGCGATAGAGACGAGGGTCGTTGGTTTTCTGCAACTGATAGAACAAGGTAGAGCATACCATGGTAGGCGATGTGGCATCCTGACCATAGAGAGTCTCGCTCAATGCATTGGCACGGAAATCGTAGTCGTTGGCTCCATCATAATAGGTAAATGGAGCATCAGCATACTTGATATAAGCATCATCGGCTGCACTGGCGATGGCACCGGCAGCTACAGCCTTCTCAAACTCCTCCTTTGCCTTCTGTGGATTAACATCGGAAATGCGCATGGCATAGCGCATACGGAGTGCATTGGCATACTTCTTCCACTGAGCTACATCACCACCCATGCTGGTGACATCACCAGAAATGCGGTCGGTACCTGTGCCAAGCTGCTTCTCGCAAGCGTCAAGTTCCTCGAAGAACCAGCTGTAGAGCTCCTCTACGGTATCATACTTAGGGGTGGAGATACCTGAGATATAACCCAGACCTGCCTCCGAACAAGGCACGTCACCGTAGGTATCTGCCAAAACTGCCGTGAGATAGACACGATGGATACGAAGTGCCGCATTCAAGTTTGCCTTGTCAGCAGAATTGTGGATGGCATCCACAAGGTTCTTGATACTGATTTCATAATAGCGGTCCCAAACTCGACGGGATATATCATCTTCTCTGAAATTAGAACCAGCATAATTGGTTACATTCCAACCACCAGCGAAATACTGTGGAAAACCAGTTATATAGTTACGGTAGGTATCCATCAGACTGAAGTCACCGTAAGTCTGCAACAAAGCTGTTGTCAACTGTGCGTTAGGGTCGAGCTCGCTCACCTTGGTCTTGTCGGTATTGATGTTGCTCAAGGTATCATCAGAGCAAGAAGTCATCGCAGTACCGGTTGCCATCAGGGCGAAAGCCATCATCAGGCTGCTCTTACCTATATATTTCTTGATTATATTGTTCATTTTCTTACCTTATTATATATTAGAACTCTTCTAAAGAAATTGATTCTATTTTTTCGAGATTAGAACTTCACGTTCACGTTCAAACCATAACTCTTGCGAGATGGCAGGGAACCATATTCCAGACCGAGACCTGAAGTATTGTAGCTGGAGTCTGGGTCGATGTTAGGAATGTTCTTCCAAACAATGAATGGGTTACGAGCCACGAAGGATACGGTCAAGCCCTTGACATACTTGCCCAGGATGCTCTCTGGGAAGGTATAGCAGAAAGTAATCTCACGACACTTCACGTAAGAGTTGTCGTAAACGAAGGCACTCTGCACGCCATTTGCCACATGCTTCCAGTAATCTTCAGGGTTCACGGCGATGTCGTTCTTGCGATAAGTACCATCACCATTGTCAATAACACCATCCACTACGAGTCCCTTGCAGTTGCCAGACTCACGCCATGCGGCAAGGTCCATACCCGAAGCCTTGCGAGCCTCCTCAGAAGTGTACCACTCCTCACGACCTGCCAATGTTCCCTTTGCCTTACCAGTCTGGTATGCAGAACGCATAGACATAGAGTAGATGTCGGCACCTACCTTCACATCGAATGCAGCAGAGAGGCGGAAGTTCTTGTAGCTGAAGGTTGAGTAGAAACCACCTGTCCAGTCCCAAGTAGAGTTGCCGATGGTCTTGATCTTCTGGTCAATCTTTGGAAGACCAGTAGCTGCATCGACAACCACCTGACCCTTGTCGTTGTAGAGGAAGTCGTGTCCACGGATAGCTCCATAGTTCTCACCTACCTTGGCACCTACAGAAACACCGCACCAGTATGCCTTCGCCAACTCGAAGTAGTCCATGCCATCGGTGAGCGACTTCACCTTGTTGGTATTCTTCGAGAAGTTGACACCCAAGTCCCAAGCGAAGTCCTTGATCTGCAAGGCACGGGCATTGAGGGCAATCTCGACACCCTGGTTCTGAATCTCACCGGCATTGATGAGGCGGTAAGCATAGCCAGAGGTGGTGGTTGAAGCCAAACTCAAAATCTGGTCCTTGGAGTTCTGGTTGTAATAGGTGGCATCCAAGCTCAAGCGTCCGTTAAGGAACTTCATCTCCAAACCTACCTCGTAAGAACCAGTCATTGTAGGCTTCAAATCCTTGTTCGGCTGTGTTGAGTTGGCTATCATACCGATGGTATAACCCGCGTAGCTGTACTTGCCCGTGGTATAGTTGAGTGCCAACAGGTATGGATCGGTATCGCTACCTACCTTTGCCCAAGATGCGCGAATCTTACCATAATTGATGAACTTCTTGTTCTTGATAAACTCGGAGAATACCAAGCTACCAGATACAGATGGATATACGTATGTATTATTATTTGTAGGGAGCGTAGACGACTTATCGCCACGGAGGGTTCCCTCCAAATAGTAAGTATGCTTGTAGCCGAGGCTCGCACTGGCATAGAGAGAGCTGATCTGTTTCTTGTACATGCTCTCGCGAGTGTTCTGTTCCTGATAGTTCATGATATTCTGGATGCCATTCATCTGCTGGTTGAGACCGATGTTTGTAGTGGTCTTGTTGTTCACCTTGAAGATGTTACCACCAGCGGTAGCGTTGACATCGAAGTCGCCCCATGAGTTGTTGTAGAGGGCGAGTATCTCGGCGTTAAGTGTGCGGTTGTTGAAGATTTGGTCGGTAAGCTTTCCGGCAGGAGTTCCTGGAGTTGTCTTGGCGATGAAGTCCTCGAAGTTCATGCTGTTAATGTCGGTACCGATAGTACCCTGCAACTTGAGGTGCTTGTTGATGTTCCAGATTGCCTTACCCGTAAAACGGAACACGTCCTTGTCGGATGTATTGCTGTTCTTATAGAGATCCCAGTATGGGTTCTTGTTATACTGATCGTTACCATTCCAGTTGGAGTAGTTGCCGTCGGCATCCTCATAGTGCTTCAGCCAAGCCTGGTCGTAGGTACCCGCCAGGGTCATGAGGTTCTTACCCACGTTACTCTGAGAGTCACCAAGGGCAGGACGGTTCTTTACCTTCTCACGAGTATAGTTGGCGGTGAAGTCGAAGTCAACAGGACCTGCTGAGGTATTCACACGGAGGTTGAAGTTGTCACGACTCATATTGGTATTTGGCAAGATATCCTTATTGCGCATATCGGTAACAGAGAAACGCATACCCGTCTTACCGGAATTAACTGAGAGGATGGCAGAATTCTGAGTGGTGAAACCTGTACGGAAGAAACCAGAAGCATTGTTAGGATGCATCATGAATGGACGTTCTTCGCCATCGAAATATTTGAACATGAAGTCATCGGCCTTAGGTCCCCAACTGGCATTGGTACCAGAGGTGCTGGATGTAGGAAGCTCGCCATTGTAGCCAGCACCGTATATTTCCTGGATGTCGTCCCATTTAGCCAACTGGGTATCGATAGTATAAGAACCATTGTACTCCACGGAAATTCTATCCTTCTCCGCCTTCTTGGTCGTAATCAAGATAACACCGTGGGAAGCACGGCTACCATAGAGGGCAGAGGCAGCAGGACCTTTCAATACGGTCATCGTCTCGATGTCGTCAGGATTGATGGCAGAGATACCATCACCGAGGTCATAACCACCAGCTTCACCAGCACTGCCAAAGTTGGTATTATCCAAAGGCACACCATCCACCACGTAGAGAGGCTGGTTATTGCCTGACATTTCTGTATTACCACGAAGAAGCACGCGGGTAGAACCAGAAGCACCGCCAGCGGTGTTCTGCACAACGAGACCAGCCACCTTACCTGAAAGAGAGTTGATGACGTTGGTTTCCTTCGCCTTGGTAAGTTCCTCACCTTTAACCTCCTCCAAGCCATAGCCCAAAGCCTTGCGGTCGCGCTTGATACCAAGGGCGGTAACAACGACCTCATTCAAGGCCTTACCATCCTCTTGCATCGTGATTTTCATGCCATTAGCAGCTTTCACGGTCATCGTCTTGTAACCGATGTAGCTCACTTCGAGCGTTACTCCAGGCTTGCAGTTCAACGTAAAGTTACCATCTATATCGGTAACGGCACCGTTGGTTGTACCAGCCACCTTCACGCTAGCGCCAATCAAGGTTTCGCCAGTGGCATCCACCACTGTACCCTTGATGCCTTGGTTCTGCTGAACGCTCATCGCTGCACTGTTCATCTGGGCAGCGAGAATGGCAGAAGCAGGCATCCACATCAAACCTGCACCAAGCAGGCCGAGAAACATAGTTTTCTTTCTCATAATTGATATTTTTGTTTTTAGTTTAACATTATTCTTTCCCAAAGATTCCTTCGAGAATCCAAGGAGCATTCACCTTCATACTCTTGAAACGGTCGAAGATGCCATACTTCTCAGAGCCGTTGCCGAAGTGGTTGTTGTCCCAAACGAAAGTAGAGAAGCCTCGTTTGCGAGCCTCCGTAGTCAAGAACTTACAGTAGTAGGTCATGTTTTCATGTACTTTCTCTGAGTTTGACTTATAGTGATCGGTTACTCCCCACTCTCCTATTACGATACCCAGTCCTTTGTTGCTCCAGGTATTCACCGCCTTGTCGAAGAAATCCGTCATCGTCTTCTCGTTTTCTGCAGGTATCTTGCCAGCATCCTTGTAGGCATCACCCCAGTAATCGTAGGTGCAATCGCCGGCGTAGCTCCATGGCTGATAGTAGTGGAATTCCACACTCATATAGTTGTTGCCATTGCCTTCGGTATCCTTCGGAATGATGAAATCTCCATTCTCGATGCCAAACCAAGGGTTACAAACGTAAGTCTGTAAGATGAGGTGGCGCTTGGCATTGTTGCCGCCTGTGGCACGAACCATATCCACGAATATCTGATTGTAAGCATTCTGCACTTCGAGGTTCTCGGCAGTAGGTTTGCCCCAGTTGTCCCTGATGTGAACCTCATTGGTACCGGCGAAAGCCAAGCGACTGTCATAATTGGCAAACTCAGAGGCGATATTCATCCAGAGGAGCGCAAGCTTCTGGCAGTTTTCTTCCTTATATTGATAGGTAGGACGACTTTCGAGCCATTTTTCATGATGCACATTGATGATAACCTTCAAACCGTTGTCAAGGCACCAGCCCACCACCTCCTTGATGCGAGCAATCCAAGCCTTGTCGATGCTCATCGCCTGAGCGTTGGTAATGTGGCACTGCCAACGGATTGGAATACGGATGGCATTGAAACATGCCTTCTTCACGGCTTGTATCATCTTCTTGGTAACAACGGGATTGCCCCAGGCTGTCTCTGCATGGATAGAACCATCAGGGTTGCCAATCTGCATCGACTCACCATCCTGGCCAGGAGCTGAGCACTCGAATTCATTGCCAAGATTCCACCCCACAACATCTTTATTCCATTGCTGGGCAGTAGGCATGGATTCGCCTACGCCATCAGAACTGCCGGATGAGTGCAACGTACTTGCTTCGCATGAAAAACATGTGAAGACGCCTATTAAAAAGAGGCTAATTTTCAAAAAGTTCCTTTTCATTTTTATGTTTATATTGTTATTGTTTCGTTTTTTAATTAACTGTTTAACTTACGTAACAGAATCTGGTTGCAAAGATAAAGAAAAGGAACTTTCAGAGGGTTAGATAACAAACAAAAAAAGGTTTCAATTCAGACATATCGTCTAAACAGAAACCTTTTCTTTGAATTTAAAACTCTAATTTACAGATACTTACTCGGAGAAACCCCAAAGTGCTTTTTAAATACAGTACTAAAGTACTTCACATTTACAAAACCGGCTTTCACAGATACATCCAGCACACTATCCCCCTGTTTCAGGAAGATTGCAGCCTGCTCCAGACGTATCAAACGCATAAAATCCTGCGGACTTTTGCCCGTAAGAGTCTTCAGCCTACCATAGAAAAGCGTTCTGCTCATCGCCATCTCTCTACAGAGTCGGTCGATATTAAAGTCTGTGTCGCTCAGATGAGCCAACACCAAACGGGTAGCTTTATCTACAAAAGCCTGGTCTTGCGGATCCAGAACAGCTTCTGCCACTTTTTCGAATGTCTGGCCTTGCTTATTCAAGACAGTATCATCCTTTTTCTCTTCAGAAGCTCCAGTAGGTTCCAAGTGTTCATAGGAAGAATCAGAACCCACAATCTGCTCGGAAGAAGCAGACTCAGAAGCAACCTCTCCTTTAACAAGAGCAAGGCTTCTGTCCATATAATACTGACTCAACCGGCGACGATTCTTCAAAATACTGGCAACCTTACTCGCAAGAATAGCAGTATCGAATGGCTTGGCTATATAGTCATCAGCACCAAGTCCGAGTCCCTCTATCATAAAGTCACGACCAGCCTTAGCAGTCAGCAGGATAACAGGCAGCCATGATGTTTCCTTATTTTCCTTGATGCTGCGACAAAACTCGTCTCCGTGCATTCCCGGCATCATGACATCAGAAACAACGATATCACATACCCCGCCCTCTTTCAGATATTTCAAGGCAGCCTCTGCACTCTCCACATCAACTACTTGATAAGAATCACCAAAAGTCATTCTGATATATTTGCGAAGATCTTCATTGTCATCGACAAAAAGAAGTGTATCCGTTGAAACATCAGCATCCTGCTGAACCGCAGAAGACACAGTCTGGCAAGTTTCATCATGCTTATCTTCTGCTAAAGAAGATTCAGTTGCAACATTTTTCTTTTCTCCCACAAGCCGGACAGAAGAATCTGTTACATGACCTAATGGCATCTTCACACAGAAAGTAGTACCCTTTCCTTCCTCACTTACGAAACTAAGCTTTCCTCCTAATTTCTCTACAAGCTTTCGTGTAAGCATCAGTCCTAATCCACTTCCCATTTCCTGAGAATTTATCGCATTAGAAGCCCTGAAGAAGGTCTTGAAGATACTCTTAATTTCGGCCTTTGGAATACCTATACCTGTATCACATACATGAATCATAGCCATCTTACCTTCAACAGAAGCCGACAACGAAACCTTTCCACCTTGAGGTGTATATTTGATAGCATTCGAGAGAAGATTTTCCAATATCAGATCCATCATTTTGACATCAGAATGAATCTGTTGCTGCGGACACGTTTCAATACACAGTTGAATATGCTTCTCCTGAGCTGCCAATACAAACTTTTCCAACTGCACACGTAAAAGCATCGGCAATTCTATATCTTGCAGGCGAACCTGTTCGGCAGACTGCTCTATCTTTTGGAAGTCAAGCAATTCTGTAACCATCTTCAATAGTTTGTTGCCGTTGCGATGCGCCATATCCAAGAATCCACGACTTTTCTCACTCAAGCTGGAATCATTAGCCAGATTATCAAGAGGAGCCAACACGAGACTCAAAGGAGTACGTATGTTATGGGCAGTATTAACGAAGAAATTGATTTTCTCATCATAATACTTTCGCTGTAAGCGCTCTTTGTAATACTGCCAGACAAAATATAAGATGGCAGCAAAAATACAGAGATAGATAATCCATGCCCACCAGGTATTCCACCAAGGTTGGGCTATATGAATCTCCAAAGTTGTTTCTCCCAATTCTCTACCATTACTTCTGCAGATAGCCTTTACATGAAGCACATAGCTGCCCGAAGGCAAATTTACAAATCGTGCCAACTGATTAGAAGATGGTTTACTCCAATTACGGTCGTATCCTTCCAAATAATATTGATATTGAATATCATACTGATATTGATAATTGATACTCTCGAAAGAAACAACCAGCGTATTCTCATTATGGCTAAGACTCAATTTGCCTTCCTTCAACATTTCAAAGAGACATTCATTCCAGTGATCGGAGCGTTTGACACCTTCAACCTCAACACTATGAATACGAAGTGGAGCGGCATAATTCAAACCTTTGGCAAACATAGGAGTCAAAGCGACAACTCCATCGTTACTGCCAAAAAGCACCCTGCCATCTGAAGTACACGCAACAGACATTCGGTTATACTCACGTTCCATTCCCTTAAAGATGTTGAGGTTTACTATCTTCCCCTGTTTCATGAACGCCAATCCTTTATCCGTACTTATCCATAGATTGCCATTAATACCTTTTATAAGTCCATAAACAGTATTAGAAGGCAAAGCGTCCTGATTCGTATAGCGCTTAAACTTCTTTGTCAAGAAATCATAATCATAGAGTCCTCCTCCATCCGTTCCAATCCAGATATGACGGGAATCCTGAAAAGCCATACTGTTGACAAACAAATTAATGTCTTTTTCGGGATACTGTTCAGGATAAAAGAAACGACGAGGATGCAAAGGTTCACGCTTATCAATCAAATAGCCTCCATGCGAAGTTCCTACAGCAATAAAACGCTTATCCAGTGATTCCGTGATGCATTGCACTTCGTTGACAGGCAGATAGAATACCGACTTTCCCGTTCCATTCAAATTATATTTATCTGAAGGGAAACAAGCCATATCTCCATCCAAACATCCCACCCAAATATTACCATCGCTATCAGTTAAAAGACTGAATACGTAATCACTCTTCAACATTCCTGTTTCCACAGAATAAGCAGGCATACTAGTGCCATCAGCATGAACCTGATATACGCCATTACCATAGGTACCAACCAGAATTCTGCCGTCTACAGTCTGACAAATCGTAAGCGCCACCTTATTATATAATCCATGATGCCAAAGACGAGTCTGCGCATCATAAACACTTACTCCTTTATCTGTGGCATACCATATTTTCCCATCACGGCTTTGGAATACATCGTTCACACAATTATCTATCAGTGATTGATTGTTGAGATATTCATGTGTGATATATTCCAATGTATGTTTCATCGGTATTGCCAAATCTACTCCTCCCGAGTAAGAGCCTGTCCATAAATCGCCAAAACGATCGCAGCACAAGGTATATAATCCATTACCATTCAGCATATTACCCGGACGTCCATCTGTATCAAGCAAGAGCTTGGTTTGTTTATTCGAACTGTCATAAGCATATATTCCAGCTCCATCTACAGCCATCAGAAGAGTCTGCTTATCATATAAAATGATTGAACGCACGGGAATTTTAGGAATGTTTTGCAAAGATTGGAAATCAGCAGATTTTATCAGCTTCCAAGTACGATCATCCACTACTTTAACTCCTTCGTGAAAAGAACCCAGCCAGATACGATGTCCCACAATATCATGATAAGAGGATACTATAGAACTGCCACTAATCTTCTTTTCTAACTTCCGGGCAGACATCGAATAGCAATAAACATCTTTAAATGTTCCTATCAAGAGTTTCTCACCTATAAATTGGATATGATTAATATAAGTATTTTTCAATACAAACCTACCCTTAGCTGTCTCCCGAACTATCTCCTTTCCATCAGTAGCTGCTGATAAGCAATAAATGCCTCTATCCATAGCTAACCAGAAATTGCCCTTTTCGTCTACCAACAGTTCGTTCAACACGATACTTCCACCTAAAATATTCTGAAGATTACATTTCAAGACAAATGCATCTTTCCTCTTATCATATATATACACCTTTCCCTTGTTGTCGTAGGCGTAAATCAGATGTTGCGCATCCTTAGTCAGTTTAATACTTCTACCACAAGCATCACTATACGGCATCTCTGTGTATAAAGTATAATTGGTTACTTGTTGCCCATTATATCGGTCAACTCCACGCTTAGTACTTATCCACATGGCACCATCCTCTGCCTCGACAATAGAATAAACTCGAGGGCTGGAAAGACCATTGTCAGCATTGAGATTGGAAAGCATGAACATATTTCTGGAAATATGCGCATATGCCTGAAGAGCCGATGCCAACAGCAGCAATATAATGAGAGTGCAGGATTTATATCGTTTCATAATTCTTTCATTGATATTATTTGGGGACAAAGATAATACAAAAAAATGAAAAACAAATAGAATAATGAGATAAAATGAAAAAAATCTATTATCTTTGCAAGATATTAATATAAAGATATAGACTATGATCAAAAGATTATTATCCTTTCTAGACGCATCGCCAGTGAATTTCCTGGCAGTAAAGAATATCTCCGAGGAATTGGAGAAGAACGGGTTCCGCCGTATGAACCCACAGGAGCCTTTGGGCAAGATTGAAGCGGGTGAAAAGTTCTTCGTTACCAAGAACGACTCTTCCATCTACGCCTTCCAAATTGGAAAGAAGCCTTTGGCAGATGCCGGTTTCCACATGATCTGCGCCCACTGCGACTCGCCTACCTTCCGCATCAAGCCAAATGCCGAGATGCTTTGCGAGGGCGGTATCGTAAAACTGAATACCGAGGTTTATGGTGGTCCTATCATGTCAACCTGGTTCGACCGTCCGCTCACCCTGGCAGGTAGAGTTATCGTGAAGGGCGAGAATGCGATGAATCCCCAGACGCTCCTTCTTCATGTGAAGCGCCCATTGCTGCAGATCAGCAATCTCGCTATCCACTTCAACCGTCAGGTGAATGATGGTGTGAAGTTGAGCAAGCAGAAAGATGTACTTCCTATCCTCGGCATCATCAATGATGAACTGGAGAAGGGTAACCTCCTGATGAATGTGATAACCGACGAACTGAATATCCAGAAAGAGGATGTTCTTGATTTCGATCTCTATCTGGCTGATGCCACTCCAGCCTGCACCTTCGGTGTACACGATGAGTTTATCTCTTCAGGCAGACTCGACGACCTGTCTATGTGCTGGGCTGGTGTAGAGGCGATGATTGTATCTGAAGCCAATGATACCACCCAGGTTCTCGCCATCTTCGATAATGAAGAAACGGGGTCTCAGACCAAACAGGGAGCCGGAAGTCCATTCCTTTCATATATGCTCCAGCGCATCGCCCTGGCACAGAACCATACAGAAGAGGCTTATTATCAGGCAGTAGAGCGTGCCTTCATGATTTCAGCAGATAATGCGCATGCCTGGCATCCTAACTATAGCGAAAAATTCGACCCTACGAATCATCCTAAGCTGGGTGGTGGTCCGGTCATCAAGTTCAATGCAGCCCAGAAGTATGCGAGCGATGCTGTATCAGCAGCCATCTTCGCCAACATCTGCGATGCAGCCGGTGTACCATGCCAGCGTTTCGTAAACCATAGCGATGTAGCTGGTGGCAGCACATTGGGCAACATCCTCGCCTCTTCCATCCCATTGAAGGGTGTGGATATGGGCAATGCCATCCTCGCTATGCACAGTTGCCGCGAAACCGGTAGCGTTATCGACCACGAATACTGCGTGAAGGCTTTCACCAAGTTCTATCAGTTGTAAGCAATCCCGATTTATCTCTTCACTCTTCACCTTCTCGCCCGTAACCCCTCTGTTTATCGGGGTTTCGGGAGGTGAAGAGTTTTCTTTATCTCTTCACCCACTCTTCACCCCTCTTCACCCATATAGAATTTGTAATACACTATACGCAATATGGGAAGAAAAAAAAGAGGAAAAAAGCCCCCGGTGCCATACGCATCGGGAGCTTTTTTTATGCACCAGGCAGCAAAGGTGCTGCCTGGTGGGGGTACGATAGAGATTCCGTTTGTCTGTATCTCACTTACCGCTTTTATTCGGGCTTTGTATCAAAGAAACCGATAAACTCATCAAAATCTCGAAGGATATCAGTCAACTTAGGATTACTCTTTTGAACTATAATAGCTATGTAATTGTCAACTTCTTCATCTCTAAGAATAGAAACCTTGACACAAAACCGATCTCGTTTATCGAATTCGTTAAACCATCTGGTAAAAAGACGAGCTCGCATAGCCTGTCTGCTATCACCCGTTTCACATTGATATAAAAGAATGTCCGGATTCGTGAGAAAGAACTCTTCAATAATACTTTGTACTGTCTCTTTTACTTTAGAATCGTTAGGAGAATTCTTCTTGTTTTCATTGAGAATACCGAATTCATACGCTTTTTCATCCTCCCAGATATTATTATTTTCAACAAATTCTATTCGATACTGAACACCATAATCTGTCAAGAACTTATATGAACCATTATCTATCCAGACCTTATAAAGAGAATGAAAATTGAGGCGCGTTAAGTTAAAGGCCTGCATAGCAGTTTGCAGCCTCCTTACGTGCTTTAGCAAAGTCTATTTGAGCCTTTGCCTCCATTTCTCTTTTACGTTTAACCATGTCTCGTAATACAGCAATTGCTTCTTCACGAGTTTTAATTTTTAAAGCCATATTTATCCATTTAAAAGTTCTACTTCTATTTGTCTGCAAAGATAAGCTTTTATTTTGAAAGTGCAAAGAAAACAGGAGAAAAGTTTCGAAAAAATATGGTGGTAGTTCTGGAACCCACCTATCACAGTGATACATAGAAAACGGTGCCATACGCATCGGGAGCTTTTTTTATGCACCAGGCAGCAAAGGTGCTGCCTGGTGGGGGGTACGATAGAGAATCTGGGCGAGGATGGCAGTGGTTGCCATTTCCATGACGCTAACCACTGGCTTGATATAATTTCACACCATGTTTTGTTATTATTTTTTATCAAGAAATTACTGAATACTGATTGCCATCAGGCTGACTACCAGACACACGAACGTGATAAACACTACGCCGAGAATGAGGCAGACATAGAAACGCCCTCTCATGATGAAATCATCCAAACTGAAATGATACATCGGGTGATCATCAAGATAGGTCCTGTATTCCCTCACCATGACATTAATCATGATGCCAACATAAATGAGGAGAAACAAAGCTACTATCAGGATAGCCTGTTCTTCTTTGTCAAATGAATCTATTATACTTTTCATGGTGCAAAGATAGTGTTTTTCTTTGAAACTAGGTGTCGCATTCCCCCACCTTGGTGTCGCATTCCTACAAAAAAGGTGTCTCATTCGTGGGGGAAGGAGACACCTAATACATACTTTTTAACAGTTTTTCTCTCTCCAAGCCGTAGGAGAGCAGCCTTCTTTCTCTTTGAACATACGGTAGAGATGGGTACGGGAAGAGAAGCCGCACTCGGCAGAAATGATGTCATTACCGAAGTCGGGGTTATCCAACATCATCTTCTTGGCAGCCTCAAAACGCACCTCGGCAAGCCAGAGGCGGAAGGTGGTATTGAGACAGGATGAGAGGTAGCACGACAACTCGTATCTGTTGATATTCAACGAACGTGCCAGGGTAATCATATTCAGCGACGTATCCCTATAACCCTTGGTAGCACACCATTCATCCAACTTCTCACGGATAATCTTCTGCCGTCTTTCTGAACGCTGTGATTGTAAAGTTTCTTTCTTATTTTCAAGTTCTTCATCCTGCAGTTCTAAACAGGCATTGTCTTCCACACTTTCCATGGCAGCCTCCTCTTCTTCCTCCTTATCCAAGAGTTTTTCGGTAGGCACGTAATTATAGCCCAAAGCCATGAAACTGAGCGTGAAGAAAAAGACAGCAAGCAGTCCCAGAGGTCCGATTACATATAGAGATTTGGTGGAAAGGACTGCAAAAGGCAGGGCTACTGCAGGGAAAAAGACCATGAATACACTGGCTCGCGCATATCTCACATAAGGCAGGATATCATAACCAGCCATCACCTCCAGCATCCTTCTGCGCTTTCTGATTTCCACTATTATCATATAGATGCAATAGGCTACGCTGAAGGCGAACAGGACTATCATCACATAAATCCAGCTGCCGATATGGAAGTTTCCGCTCTGGATAAAGCCGATGCAAAAGGCAGCCAATATGGCGGCATAAATGCTGGCGCAAACGATGCTCATCTTCCGGCGGTTGGCATGCGTTGCCTCGATATTGTAAATGCCAATAGAGATGAGCGAAAAGCAAGGGGGATAGACCAGAATGTTGAAAACGGCTCCCACAGCAGCGTCTTGAGCCCGGAAGCCCAGAAGCATCTGCATGAGAAATTGTATGGCCAATCCTACCATGGCTCCGATAATCAGCCATCGTGACACTTCATATCGCCGGTTCATCCACTTCATGTGCAGACGGGTAATACCCAGGATGAGGATATTGACGAGCATAAATAGGAAACAGGCGAACTGCAATAAATATAATGTACCTCAAATCCGCAACCTATAGGGTTTAGTGGGATTTTGCTTGCAAAGCGACAAA